>OLII01000142.1_pt1 | contig 26933 bp, 19 predicted proteins | sample 1609481 | NCBI WGS metagenome assembly OLII01 (sample SAMN05416859, study PRJEB24817) | seawater metagenome | isolation source: Sea water | place: Canada:Atlantic | collected 2013-11 | reverse complement strand
GATCGTCGGCAGCGTCAGATGTGTATAAGAGACAGAACTTAACCTGCTCTTTTTAGTTAACAAAACGTATTTAAGGAAATAAAACGTGCAAATATTAGCCTGCTCAATCAAGGTATTGAGCCTACTCGTTATCAGTGTAATGATAGTTGGCTGTGGTAATACGGAACAACCGACACCTGAGCAGCCCACAATTGATTTATCGAAGTTACCAGAAGATACAGGTCAAGCCGGTGATGGCCAACTTAAAGTTAACTTAGAAGCCATCCGGCAAACTTATAATATTCCCGCAGTTGCTGGGGTGATTATCAAAGGCAATGAGATTGTTGAAATGGAGGTTGCAGGTTTCAGAGGCGCAAATAAAAAGGAAGATGTTTCAATAAATGATCGTTGGCATATTGGCTCACTCACCAAATCTATGACGGCTACCCTTGCTGCTATGTTAGTAGAGCAGGAATTGATAAGCTTCGACTCTACCATTGAAGAGGTTTTTCCTGAGCTGTTGGGAAACATCAAGCCTATCTATGAAGATGTAACACTCGCCCAGCTATTATCAAGCACTTCAGGGCTACCAAGAGATTTAGCTAGTGCTTGGGACACACAGTGGAAAGATAGCACAACTCCATTGATTGAGCAGCGCAATAAGTGGACTCAAGAAATGCTCAATAGTGAACCGGAAACTGAGCGCGGTAAACACCTTTACAGCAATGGCGGTTATGTAATTGCTGGCCATATGCTAGAAAGAGCCTCGGGGGTTTCTTGGGAAGAACTGATGAAAAACCAGTTGTTTTCTTCGTTAAATATGAACAATACCGGTTTCGGGCCACCAAATTTTGATAGTACTTCAGAGCAAATAAGTGGCCACTCTTATAACGAAGGGTATTGGCAAGCTCGCATGCCCTCTGAAGGCGTGAATATTCCCTATGTGATGGGTCCTGCAGGTACAGTAAATGCTGATTTAACTTCATTAGCGCAATATCTGATGGCGCATCTTAACGGAGCAAGAGGCGACGATAATATTATATCTGCACGTTCGTATCAAAAGCTGCATCAAGTAGTCGATGCTGATTATGCACTCGGTTGGGGGAACTTTGAAGTTGAGTGGGCAAATGGCAATCTACTCACCCACACTGGCTCCAATAGTTTTTGGTTAGCCGAATGGATGATTGCCCCTGCAGAAAATTTTGCTGTGATGGTTATATTCAACGCCACAGGAGAAAACGTTTCACAGGCTCAAGCTAAGGTGCTTAATATGCTGATTAAGCGTTATAAAACATCCCTATAAGCTAATTCATCGCATAGGTTGCTTTATGTAAAGTTGAAATATTTTACCGGGGACATTAACCTTGTATTTCAGACAGTAGAGGAAAGTTAATGCCTGCAATAACTAGAATATCAGGCTTAAGCATAGCCCTGCAGTTAGCTGAAGGGCTTTAGTTTTTTTGGTTATTCTGCATAAATATTATTGTGAGTTTTTATTCAAAGGAAAGTCAGCCCAAACTGTTTTTATCGCATAACTTGGTTCAACACCATTTTCAACATAACGAGCAAGCTCTAACGCTCTTTCAATGGTTTGAATGTTTTCACCTCGTATATTTTTTCCTTCACATGAGTGAACAAAATCAGCTAAAGATGTTGGTGATGATGAAAACTCATCAGAGCTAAAGTGATGAATATCTGCAAAGTAATTACTAATATTTAGATATTCCCATTTATTATTCATTGTTTGTAATGACATATCATTTACCTCATTTATTCAAGCTAATTACACTGTAATCCGCCTGTAATAAATAACCGTTAAACACTGTCAATACAATGTATCTTTTTGTTATCTTTAATTTTTGTTAAAAATTATATTTTCTTCAATTAAAGACTAATACTTAACGGTGACTTCCCATCCCAAGGTATATTCTGTTTGTCACCATTAGCACTTAATACTGTTACCTCAAAATTACCTTCATCTTGGGAAATTTGAGCTCTTCGGCTAACACACAAATCAAAGTTGTTAGCAAACGCTCTGATATTGTTCAAACACATATTTTGCCAACCGCTTGGTAGGTAAGGGGCAACATTCATTCGAGAAAAACCTGTCGGCTCAATACCAAACATTCCCTCGGTTACCGTACGTGCATACAAAGCACTTTCTGCCGATAAATGACGTTGATTTCCTTCAGGCCAAGCTTCTACAGCATAAGGAACATGTTCTCCTAATAAGCGTTTGCGAGAATAGTATTTAAAATAACGCATGGCAGTATCCGTTTCTTGTGCGTTAAAAATGCCTCTAAACGCATAAAGGGTAGCTCTATCCCAAAAGGTTTTATTACCAGCTTCAGAGTAAATTCCGTCTGCGCTCCATAAATCATCTGATAGCAAGGCATCTAGCGTGCCTTGTTTTCTTTCAAAGATACCGAAGGTAAAAGGTAAAGCAATCCAAGCGCGAAGTTTGCTATTACCTTCAAAGTAACGATACGTCTCATAGCCTTGAACAGTTGCACCAAAATATTTTTCAATATTATCGCGAAGTTGCTCAGCCTTTTGCTGGTAACTTGTTGCCAACTCTGTGCGGCCCAATTCTTGATATAAATAACTCGCCGAAACTAAACTGCCATAAGTGAGCATGTTAGTACTTAAGTTAATATCTCCAGCAGGAAAGCGTCCTTCAAGTTCATCACTGTCTGACGCAATAACCCCATCAGCAGATATTTTGCTGTAACTATATTCAATGCACCAATCAATAAGCGGTAATAATTCGGTTGCTTGCGCGTTATCCGCTTTGGCTAAAGCATAACGACTAGCACCGTAAGCGATCATGGCACAATCTCCTCTGTCGCCTGCGCCATCCCATATATCATCACCTTCTGCGATTATGGAAGAAGGGATATGTTTACCTTCATTATTAATAAAACGGGCAAAATGACGAAAGCTATTTATCGCAGATTCATTGCCATTCTCATTACCTAAAAAGGGGAAAAATGGATTGATATACTCTGCCTGATCGTTTGCCCAAATGGCGGCATAATAACGCCCTCCTCCTGGAGCATGCATTAATCCACCTTTCGTTCTGAAAATAGACTCAGCGCCACGTAGCTTTGCAAAATCAAACATTTTATTAATGACAGGATCAGGGGTAACAAGCTGTAGGTCATTTTTTAGACTGGCGACATAATCAATTCGTGCTTGTAGCTCTGTAGCGCCATCAAAGACATTAGTTTGACCTGACTTTGTCGCCTTAAAATCAACAAACACCTCTATTGACTGCCCCCTATTAAGTACAAACTCATTGACCTTACTACTTGTTGCCTGAATTTTATAAGCACCATAAACGCCTGCTTTTTCTGCGGTACTAAAGCGGTAATTTAATTCATCAACAGCAAGCTTTACCGATTTTTTACCGTGATTACTAAAGGTTAAACGTTCAACCATTAGCGCTTTTGTTGGGCTTGGTGCTAGCGTTCTAGTTAATGTAACTTGATTAGTTAATGCTGTTGTTAGCGTAAGCAATCCATCAATTTTTACTTTTGTTAATTGAGACTGCTTAACCGTATCGCCATCAATATGGATAGTTGGGGAAATAGCTAAATCAAAGTCATGAATAAGACTAGCATGTGTGTCATTAGGAATAGTTCGCAGCATTGGCCACACCAATTTGCGCTTTAAAGACAGATTACCTTGCTTTTTACTACCATAATAGATAATTGCCGATACTTGCTCGCCACTCATTTCAATGTGATCTTCATGGCTGTCTTTTACTTGCCAAATTAAGCCATCATCGGTTAATTGCCATCTATCTTGTAAAGTATTAGCTAAATCATTTAACGCTAACTCGGGCTTACTTTCAGAGGTAACAGTTTTACTCGGGTTAACAGCTTTAGATGCCACTTGCTCTACACCACTATCACAGGCAACAAGTGGTGTTAGTATACTTAAGAGTGCAAGATGTTTTAAACGCATAAAAATATTCTCGTTATTGTATTTATTGTTTTAGATAAGCGTCGTGCATATAGGCACTTCACCCTTTGGTAGCTTACAACACTGATTAGATCTTCAATGTTAGTGCCAGCTAAATTAGACTATTTGGTTTTTTTATTACCTTAACGCACGCAAGGTATATTGTATACAAAATAATTTATTTGTTAATTTTTGGCATAATATATGAGTAATAAAGTGAAGAGATTCATACCAATACTTGGCTAGAATAGCTGCCCAAGCTTTAGTGAAAAGCAAAAAAGCCAATACTTAGACAGTATTGGCTTGAATGATATATAGGTAATTAGAAAGGTTTATTGCACCGATAGAAGATGCCAAGTGCAAAATTAACTATTAAGCTTTTTAGTGTTAATAACTTTTCATCTATTGTGAAAACTTCGCTTTTGCAGCCTTTAAACGCGCCATTTTTTTCAAAAGCTCATTAGATAAAGACTTCGTTTTTGAATTTGATTTTATTGTGCGTTGATTATTTCTTTTCATTTTTATTTCACCTTTTAATCAGAAAGCAAGTGTTGCTACACGTGATATAAAAGTAACAAAAATGAAAGGAAAAGCTGTCATCAATTGTAATGACAAGGTAACAGCTTGTTGCTTAGACTCTAGGAGTTATCCGTCGATATTTTACTTGCTATTTATAAATAAATATTTAGCTAAAATAACGATTACTTTGTTGTTTTTAACCACCACTGGTACCAATCTAGGTTGCTATTACGGGTAAACGTTATTGTATTTTTCATAAGGCACAGCATTTAATTAAAGGATGATAAGTAACTAAGTTCAATGAAGCATTACAAGGGCTCTAAGCATTTTTATTCGCTCACTCCTTGCTTATATTCCTTAGCAGCTTTCCCTACATCAGCGCCTTATAATTCGATTTAAAAGTCAACAATGAAGGTTTTCATTTGCCAATATACCTACTTTTACCTTATTTACTGTTATAGCTTTGTAACAATATCGAAACAAAGATGTACAAGAAAGGATGCCACGGTTGAGTGTGATAAAGTAAAAAAACATCAGTAAAGTAACCTTGGTTAAATAGCGGCTTTGTCATCATTTCGCTTAAGAATAAGCTGAATTAACTTTCATTTTTTCAGTTAAGTCGGTAATCTACAAAGATACTTTTCATGACTATGCCAAATTGATTTATGCTGCCTAAAGGTCACCTTGCTCTCATATTCCTCTTATTATTCATACTGCTCACTTTACTAATAACCAACAGTAGTGATGAAGTTCAAGAAGAGACTGCAGCTTCAGAGGTGACCCAACAAAAACTTGAGCAAGCGTCGCAAGTCGCGGCTGTTATAGACGAAAAGAAGTCAAAGCAAACTGTCATAAAATCCCCTAAAATAGTAGCAAAAGCGCAACAAACAAAACCTGAAAAAAAGAAAAAGCGCACCAGCTTTAGAACGGTTGAAGAGATCCGAGCATCGGGTTATATCACAGCGCTAAAGCTAAATTGGGAAACAAAAGACAGGTTGCCACGCTCAGGCTTTAATAGTTTATACCATCACCACTTATTAGAAGCCTTTGCCTCAGAAGGTGGTATGGAAATTCGTTGGCTGAAAGTTGAAAACCATGAAGAAATGTTTAAAGCCATTGAACAATTTAAAGCCGATATTATCCCGCGCCACTTAACGATTACCGACAGTCGGTTGAAACGCGTAAACTTTACTTATCCCATAGCTTCAGACTATGAAGTTGTTATTGCGCGCAAAGACAGTAACAATAAATCACTTAAAGATGAGATGAAGGTTTCTTTGCCTGTAGGCTCTTCCTATATCGAAACTGTCAATGCACAAGCCCCTCATTGGGAAATAGCTGAAATGACTCATGCTGTTAGCAGTGATGATTTAGCAGATAAAATTGTTGAAGGCGACATTGATTATTCCATTATTGAGTTGTCTGAATTTAAAGCGCTCAGTCAATACAGGAAAGACATAAAAATCGCATTAACGCTACCTAAAAGGGTAAAGCTTGCTTGGGCGACTCATAAAGGTAACCATCAACTGGTCAGCCGTTTAAATGAGATTATTTCTTTTCATCATGCCAACGAAATTTCAGAGCCAACCCGCACCATAGACTTTCAACACATTAAAAAGAAAAAATTACCTTTACGGGTAATAACCCGAAATAGCCCTGAAACCTACTTCCTTTGGCGTGGTGAATTATTAGGTTTCGAATATGAATTAATGAAAAAGTTCTCTCGCGAATATAATACCAAGTTAGAAATTATTGTTGCTAACAGCTATCAAGAAATGCTTGAAATGCTGCAAAATGGTGAAGGTGATGTTATAGCCGCAGGGTTAACACGTACTGCAGAGCGTCTAAAAGATTATCAACACGACGGTCTTATGAGCACCATACGCTACAACCGTGTTGATGAGTTATTGGTAGCCCATAAAGACGCTAAAAAAATATCAAGCCTTGAAGATCTAAAAGGTAGAACCATTACCGTTAGAAAAAGCAGTAGCTTTTGGAAAACAGCCCAACAATTGGTGGCTGACTATGATGTTAATTTGATTGAAGCTGATGAAATGTCAGCAACTGAGCTGTTAATCGCGCAAGTCGGTGATAAAGAAATAGACTTAACGATTGCTGATAGCAACTTAGTGACTATAGAGAAGAAATTTAGAGATGATATCGCAACACCACTAACGTTAAATGAAAGTGTTCCGCACTCTTACATTATCAGAAAAAACAACCCGAAATTACTCGAGCATTTAAACCAGTTTATTCGTGTTCATTACCGATCAACTTTTTATAACGTGGTTAAAAACCGCTATTTCCATGCGAGAAAAATGGATAAAGATGTCATAGAAAATAGGTTAATGTCAGGTTCAAATCTCTCTCCATACGATAACTTGGTGCAACCTAATGCTCACGCCTATAATTTTGATTGGCGACTTATCGTCTCGCAAATGTATCAAGAAAGTAAATTCAACCCTAAAGCGAAAAGCTATGCCGGAGCAATCGGCTTGATGCAAGTGATGCCAAGAACAGGCAAGGAGCTAGGCATTACTGATTTAAAAGACCCTGAGCAATCTATCATTGCCGGGGTAAGGTATTTAGATTGGACCCGAGATCGCTTCTCCAATGATTTACCGATTCAAGAACAAGTGTTATTTTCTTTAGCCTCATACAACGCTGGTTATGGTCATGTAAAAGATGCCCAGCGACTGGCAAGAAAGTTGGGGTTAAGAGATGATAAATGGTTTAACAATGTCGAGCGCGCCATGTTATTGCTACAAAAAAGGCAATATTATCAGCATGCGCGCTTTGGTTATGTTCGTGGGCGAGAGCCGGTCAATTATGTGTATAAAATTCATCAGCGATATCTCGCTTATGTACAATCTACCCAGTAACTCTCTTTTAGCTTAAAAAAAATCCAACACAAGTGTTGGATTTTTTGTCTCATTGTAAGTTAGTGCTTAAGCAGTCAATTTTTAAAATTGAACTTTAAACATTCAACATCACATGTTGATGAACACGTACAATGATATCGTCACTTTCTTTTTTCCAGTCTACTTCATCAGAAAATGCTCTTACTGCTGAGATAGCTTGATTAACAAACTTGCCATAGTTATGGTGCGTTTCATCGCTTTTATCGGCAAAAAATACAAAGCGTAAGGTATCAACCAGTTTATCCGCTTCCCAATGCACGCAAAAGCGATTTTCGGCATTGTTCGGGTTAACACCAATTGATATTAGCTCTCCAGATACGTTTGCAGTTTCATCTTCATCATAGCGGACAAAGGGTGATACACCATTGGCTATCATCGCCGCTTGGTTAATTTGATTACCATGACATGCGTTATTAAAAGCGCCTTCAATTTTTTGATAAAGTTTAGTAAATGGCTCATCTGATAAGTAATCGATTTCAGCGCCTTTTAACAAACGGCGCGCCATCGGAATACTCGCTACCACATAGGTTATCGACGTATGGTCTTTCGCAATACTATGATTTTGGCTTTCATATCTGTCAGCTATTTCTCTAAAGGTATGGCTAACAGAATTAGTATCGCCTTTATCTTTAGCAAAAACATCGAAGGTTAAATGTTGATGATCACGCAATTTAATTTCATTTTCCGCTAAACCAACAGCGTTTGAGATATCTTTAATTGCTTGGTAAACCTTGCTATGGAATTGACCTGAGTTGACTCTAAGCTCTTGACCTGTAGCTAAGAAAAGTATTTTAATTTTTCTTGCGCGTACTGCGCCATCAAAATAGCCTTTAAAGGTACTATTGTGTTCAGGACAATAAAAGAAGAATGATTGCTGCTCGGTATGCAATACTTGTTGTTCACCACTATAACGCACTCGAACTAAACGGTTATTAGCGACAAAATTCACATGGGATAGGCCATGCTCTTCAACAATATCAAACACCTTGTGAGAAAGCGCCTGATAGAATTTTTGATATGGTTTGGCTGAAGCTTCATCAACCCCACCACAAACTAGTTCAATTAATTTATCCGTAAGCGGGATTTCCGCTAAAATATACTGATTGTCACGTGAGTCACTTGGCACATAAACACGTTCACCAGCTCGATGTTTTTTTAAAATGGATGAAGTTCTTCTCATATTTCCCTATAACCTTTTATTAATTAAGTATTTGAAAAAATAGTTATACTTTTATATCACAGACAAATTAATTAATTCACATTATCTTCAACTGCCGTTATATATTTTTGAAATTTCATATGGTGAAAGCGAATTTTTTACTTTCATTGTTTGAACAATCAATCCTCTGGTAAATAGCAGCCATAAAAAAGCCGGTTACTGAAACCAGTAACCGACTTTTGATAATGTTATTAATTAATTCTATAAACTAGCGGCTTTCGCTCTTGCTTGATGAAGCTTTTTATAACTTTCAATTAATCGCAAATGTTTATCTAAACCGTCTAGGTTCATATTGGTCTCTGTTAAGCCAAAGAATCTAACCTCGCCATACACAGAGCCAACAACATTTTTCATATTCTCTTCACCAAACATACGGTTAAAGTTATGAATAAAGTCTTCTAGTTCCATCTCTTCATCTAAGGTCACTTCAAGCACTGCAATGATTGCTTGATAGAATAAACCACGTTCAACGGTATTATCGTTATATTGTAAAAACTCACCAACCAACTCGGTTGCATCCTCTAACGCCCCCAGAGCTAAACAAATAAGGATTTTTAACTCTAAAATCGTTAACTGTCCCCAAACAGTATTCTCGTCAAACTCAATACCAATTAAAGTGCGAATATCAATGTAATTATCTTGTTGGCTATCTTCAAGACGCTCAAACAAGCTGGCAAGTTCGTCATCATCTAATCTATGCAGATTTAAAATATCTTCGCGATACTCTAATGCCTTGTTGGTATTGTCCCAGATTAAATCTTCTACCGGGTAAACCTCAGAGTAATCTGGTACTAAGATACGACAAGCCGTGGCGCCAAGTTGGTTAAATTCTGCAACATACACTTCTTTGCCCATGTCTTTTAAAATAGCCATTAAACCAGCATTTTCTTCTTCATTGCTGCCAGAGAAATCCCACTCAACAAACGCGTAATCCGCTTTGTCACTAAAGAAACGCCACGAAATAACCCCCGTAGAGTCGATAAAGTGATCAACAAAGTTTTCAGGCTCTGTTACCGCCATGCTATTAAAAGTAGGCTTAGGTACATCATTTAAGCCTTCAAAGCTTCGGCCTTGTAAAAGTTCAGTTAAGCTGCGCTCTAAAGCAACTTCAAAACTTGGATGGGCACCAAATGAAGCAAAAACACCACCGGTTTTAGGGTTCATCAAGGTGACACACATCACCGGGAACTGACCACCTAAAGAAGCATCTTTTACCACAACAGGAAAACCTTGTGCTTCAAGGCCTTCAATACCCGCTAAAATACTTGGGTATTTAGCAATTACCGCTTTTGGCACTTCTGGTAATACAATTTCTTGTGCAATAATTTGCTTTTTAACCGCACGTTCAAAAATTTCAGATAAACACTGAACTTGCGCTTCCGGTAAATTATTACCCGCGCTCATGCCGTTACTTAAAAATAAGTTCTCAATTAAGTTTGATGGGAAGTAAACGGTTTCACCGTCAGACTGACGTACATAGGGAATTGAACAAATACCGCGTTCTTTCATGCCTGAATTGGTATCAACTAAGTTTGAACCACGTAACTCACCATCTGGGTTATAAATACCTAAACAGTAGTCATCTAAAATATCTTGCGGCAAGGCATCATCAGCTTCTGGTTTAAACCACTTTTCATTAGGGTAGTGAACAAAGTCACTGGTGGCGATATCTGTACCAAAGAATTGATCGTTATAGAAAAAATTACAGTTAAGGCGTTCAATAAATTCACCTAACGCTGAAGCCAATGCACTTTCTTTGGTTGCGCCTTTACCATTGGTAAAACACATAGGTGATGCAGCATCACGAATATGTAATGACCAAACATTCGGTACAATATTGCGCCATGAAGAAATTTCGATTTTCATGCCAAGATCAGCCAAAAGCCCTGACATATTGGCAATAGTTTCTTCTAGCGGTAAGTCTTTCCCTAAAATATAGGTGCTTTCGCCGTCTGTTGCTTGTTGCATCAACATCGCTTGTGCATCTTCTTCAAGACTGTCAACGGTTTCAACTTTAAACTCAGGTCCTGATTGCACAACTTTTTTTACGGTACAGCGATCAATAGAGCGAAGAATACCCTTTTTGTCTTTTTCTGAAATGCTTTCTGGTAATTCAACCTGAATTTGAAAGATTTGATTATATCTATCTTCAGGATCAACAATGTTATTTTGTGATAAGCGAATATTCTCAGTAGGAATATCACGAGAATTACAATAAACCTTAACAAAATAGGCGGCACACATCGCTGATGATGCTAAAAAGTAATCAAAAGGTCCCGGTGCAGAGCCATCGCCTTTATAACGAATCGGCTGATCAGCAATGACCGTAAAGTCATCAAACTTGGCTTCAAGTCTAAGGTTGTCGAGAAAGTTAACTTTGATTTCCATTGATATAATTCCGCAGTTATATGCAGCCAAACGGCTGATTTATCTTAATGGTGCTAATTATCGGATTTTTTAGTGCAATAGTCTTGGGTTAATTAACGAATAATGAAATTAAATTTCCTTTGTCAGGTCTTATTGCCATAAATAATCAACCTTTACTTAAATAACCTCAGCTCGGGATAATAAATAGCTCCCTAACAGCTATTTTTCCTTACTTCTGCGTTAAATTCATCAATAATAGAATAACTATTGTTACTGAATTTGCCTTGAATTAAGAAAAACTATCAAGCTAGTGAGTTAGTATAATAACAAGCCTAATAACTTTAGACTGTTAACTTATCTCTTAACCCTAGCTGAGGTTAAATAGGATTTATTGCTCGTGAAACCTCTACAACTCTCCTCTTCCCTAGTGTTAATTGCTTTGTCCAACTTCTTGCTGGCAATAAGTATGCTGCTATTAGGGCCTGGAAAACAGATAACTACCACAACAGATTTTTTCCAAATTAGCCATTGGCTTTCTGCTAACCATTTTAATTACTTGGCTGTATTGGCTTTTATTAGTAGCTCTGTTTTAGCGGTAATAGCGATAAAGGTAAATGCCTTTCGCACAATGCTAGGATATTTGTTGATAATAGTAAGTGTGATCCCTTTAGTTAGCTTAGCAGCAGATTCTATGTGGATTGCTTCTATGGGTGGTTTTCCTGTAATAGGCTCTGGTCAAGGTGTAATTAAATACTTTGCGCTGCTCGCTATAGGTGTCATGCTATTAAAACCAAGGTTAACGCCGCTAACTTCGGCTTGGTTAAGTGCATTACCTGTGGTCATTGTTTTACTCTGGATTGGCGGTATGAAATTTACACTAATCGAAGCTCAAGGCATTGAAGGCCTAGTACAAAGTTCGCCGCTGATGAGTTGGCTTTATACTTTCTTTAGCGTACAAACCACCTCAAATATTATTGGATTTTATGATTTAATTGCAGCAGCTTTGTTGATTGTAGCGATATATAAACCAAAACTCAGAGCAGCCGCTATAATAATGTCTGGGTTGGTATTCATCGTCACGCAAACATTTTTATTCTCTTACTCTGCAGCCTTATCAAGTGACACTGTGTTATCGGCTACCGGCCACTTTCTCATTAAAGACTTATGGTATTTAGCTTGTTTATTGTGTTATCACTTGGCACTTACTCAGTACAAAAATGACTCTCCGTAAAGGCTATTAGTCATTTTTGTGTGGCTCGTATCTTAGGTGATACGAGCAAACTAGCTATTAGTAAACTTTTTAGTTAAATAGCTCAAAGCTGCTAGGCGTGTTTCAAAAACATGCTCCGCTGGAATTTTCTCAAGCAATTTAAGTTTTTCAAAATCCTCTTTAACGCGATCACAGACACTCGAAAGCATAATGTCACGCCCCTGACTTTGATAGCTAACAATAATTTCTTCAATAGCAATAGTACTAGTAACCCCAACAAAACGTGCGTCGGTTAAATCAATTAACAGTGCTTTATTTTGATCGGTTTTTGAAACACTTTGCTTTAAACCACGTGCAACACCAAACCCGATAGGGCCTGAAATGTTTAACAATAAAACCTTGTCATCTAGTGCTTCAAATAGCACCATCTCATCTAGAGTAATATGCTCTGCTTCTTTGACGGTGCAAAGCTTAATATTATCTAACTGAATCTCTGACAATCGGCGAATAGTCACTAAATTGGCAAGGAATACTCCAACCAAAACCGCGGTTACCAAATCAAAAGCAACAGACATAACCATGGTTAAAATCATCAAGCCAGCACTAAATAGCGGCACTTGGTGTAATCGTTTTAAAAAGTTCCAATCAATAATACTGATGCCGACATGCGTTAATATGGCTGCTAACACCGCAATAGGAATATAAGCGGTGTACTCACCTGCCCACAACACAATTGCAAGAATAAATAATGCGTGCAAAATGCCTGATAATGGCGTGGTACCACCAGCTCTTAAGTTGGTTACCGTTCGCATCGTTGCGCCACCACCGGGTAAAGCACCAAACAAACCAGCAACAACATTACCTATACCTTGACCCACTAGCTCTTGGTCTGAATCATGGAGTTCATTGGTAATACTATCAACAGTGAGTGACGTCATTAACGAGTCTAGGGTACTCAAAGTAGCGATTAACAATGCTGACTTGATCATTTCACTGGCTAAACCACTTTCCCATACAGGTAAATTAAATGAGGGTAATTCACTTGAGATTGCGCCAACGACAGGTATTTGCGTACCCGAGAACACAAAAAATAGGGTTGCGCCGATGACGGCAATAATACTGGCTGGCACAATTCGGCTATATTTCACCGGCCAAATAAACAGTACTAATAAACAAGCAAGTCCAACCATGGTATTGGTACTGGTAAAAGTGTCAGCTGATAGCTGCAAGTCAGGTAGCGCATTACCAAAAAGCGGCTCTAATTGGGAAAGAATAATTAACACGCCAATGCCCGAGGTAAAGCCGGAAATAACAGGGTATGATACTAGGATGAAGTATTTACCTAGCTTAAAAAAACCAAATAACATTTGAAATATGCCCGCAAGGCTGACCACGGTAAACGCCGCGGCAATGCCATTTTCAGGAGATTGCGCCACAAAACTCGTCAAAATAGCGACCATAGCAACGGTCAAGCCAGTGTTGGGCCCTGAAATCTGTTGGTTTGTACCGCCAAACAATGAAGCAAACAAACCCGTTAATATCGCACAATATATACCTGCACTTGCGCCTGCACCTGAAGTAACACCAAAAGCTAAGGCAAAAGGAAGCGCGACAATAGTTGATGTTAACGCACCAAAAATGTCCCCTTTAATTGTCTGTTTATTAAAATGTGATAAAGAAAGCATGATTACCTTATTTTAAGTACTGTTCAAATGAATGGTTTAGGGTAGCTAAATACAAAATGAAAACTAAAACCTTCTGTAAATGGCAAAAAGAGTCTCTTGTTTTATCACAAGATTCACTCATTACATTTATGCCTTTTTTAACTTGGCAAAGATAAATTGTACACTAAAAAAGCAAAACTTGACACTATTGACAAGTTTTATCATTTAAGTATAGGATTGAAGTGCTACTATTATCTGAGTACATCAATATATAGATACGGCAATGTAAAAGTACAAATCCAACAAACAATCGTGGGAGCTCTTGTTGGTTGGTAATTAAAGTCAACTTGGTTTTACAATGTGAAACGCCTTAGGTTGTTTTTCAGCGTTCTCTTCAGTCATCTTTAATTTTATGGGATTGCGCCGGTATTAAAGGTTTCACAGGCATTTCATAATATGAAATTAACAAAGTATTTTACTAGTTAACTTTAACTTTTTTTTATGTATTAATGAGTCAGCTACATAGAAACAGGGTCCAACACAGCCTCTTTCTAGAAATTAGCAGCCGTAGTTTTCACCAAATATTATTTGGTGTTATGTACGATAAAAGGTCAAACTTTTAAAAAATTATTACAAGTAGGTCAAACTTTAAAAAAATAGAAATAAACGACCTTAAATATAAATCAACGAGAGAACTGTAGTTATGGAACAGGTTAGTGAATCTTACGAAAAACCAGAAGAGCAATCTAAAGACGTCGGTCTAATAGAACGCCTCTTTAAACTATCAGAGCATAATACCTCGGTAAAAACTGAGCTTATGGCCGGTCTTACCACTTTTGTGACCATGTCATATATTATGTTTTTAAACCCTATCATCATGTCAAAAACAGGTATGCCGTTTGACGGTTTATTCCTTGCAACATGTTTAGGTGCGGCAATTGCCACTATCTTAATGGGGATGTACGCTAACTGGCCTGTTGGTCTTGCCCCGGGTATGGGTTTAAACGCCTTTTTCACTTTCTCCGTTGTTGGCTCCATGGGCTACAGCTGGCAAATTGCCCTCGGTGCGGTTTTCCTTTCCGGTGTGATTTTTGTCTTAATGAGTGTTACCAAATTAAGGGAATGGATGCTTGATAGTATCCCACTAAGTTTAAGGCTCGCGATGACCGCAGGTGTCGGTCTCTTCTTAGGCTTCATCGGTTTACGTTTTACTGGCATTATTGTTCCTAACCCAGACAACGTAGTAGCACTTGGTGATTTAACTCATTTTGGCTTTGGTGAATTTGGCCCTGAAGCGCCAGCATTAGGCTTCCTAAGCTTCTTACTTATTGCAGTACTGAGTTACCGCAAAGTGTTTGGTGCGGTATTGATTGGTATTGCAGCTACCACGCTTCTTGCTTTTGCAATGACTTGGGTGTTACCTACAGACTTCTTCGTGATATCTGAAGCGGCTAAATCGTTCGCCCCTGAAACCGGCTTTGTCGCATACAAAGGCATACTTGCTGTCCCTGAATTTGCAGCGCTAGAGCCTATTTTATGGAAAGCTGATATCGTTGGTGCTTTTGAGGTAGCGTTAATCCCAGTCATCGTAACCTTCTTATTCGTAAACATCTTTGATACTGCGGGTACACTAATGGGTGTAGCTGAACGTGCTAACTTACAAGATGAAAACGGCAAAATTCACGGTTTAAGCAAATCATTAAAAGCTGACTCAGTCTCATCAGTTATCGGTACAGCCTTTGGTTGTCCTCCAGTAACGTCTTATGTTGAATCTGCTGCGGGTGTTTCAGCTGGTGGTCGAACGGGTTTAACAGCAGTAACTATCGGCTTATTATTTGCAGCTGGTATGTTCTTCTTACCGCTTGCACAAATGTTACCTGCGTTTGCTGTTGATGGTGCACTGATTTATGTTGCTATGTTAATGATGAGCTCACTTAAAGCATTAAACTGGGACGATTTAACTGAATATGCACCCGCAGTGTGTACCACTGTGATGATGGCATTCACCTTCTCAATTGCTAACGGTATTGCCTTTGGTTTTATCACCTACACAGTATTGAAAGTTGGTGCAGGTAAATCTAGCGAAATTTCTGGGGGTGTTTGGGCACTTACCGCATTATTTGTAGCTAAGTTTATCTTCTTGAATTAATTACAGATTTACTTAAATTTAAAAAAGCCTTTGCTCGCAAAGGCTTTTTTTGCGTTTAGCAGAAAAATTATCTAAATTAACTTGAGCTCAATTAACTTAAGCTCAGTTAAACCAACTTGCACTTGAGTTGAATTCATAGCCTTTACCGAGTTTAAGGCTATGAACACTCACTATCCATAACCAAAGAGACGAAAATGAAACATACAATTGAAGTTATGATCTCCGAAGAAGAAGTCAAAGCACGAGTCACTCAATTAGGTCAGCTAATCAGTGAGCATTATCAAGGGAGTGATAATTTAGTCATGGTAGGACTTTTGCGTGGCTCTTTTGTTTTTATGGCTGATTTAGCCAGAGCCATAACCGTTAATCATAGTGTTGATTTCATGACAGCCTCAAGCTATGGCAATAGCATGGAGAGCTCTCGTGATGTTCATATTCTTAAAGATTTAGATGACAATATTGAAGGAAAAGATGTCTTACTCGTTGAAGATATTATTGATACCGGCAATACCCTAAGTAAAGTATTACAAATTTTAAACCTAAGAGAGCCAAACTCTATCCAAATTTGTACCCTACTTGATAAACCTAGCCGCCGTGAAGTACCAGTGCCAGTAAAATGGGTTGGCTTTGAGATACCTGATGAGTTTGTTGTTGGTGTTGGCATCGATTATGCGCAAAAATACCGTCACCTGCCCTATATTGGTAAAGTTATTCCTACTGAATAAATAACAAGAGAGTTTAAAAAAAATCCGACACTTAGTCGGATTTTTAATTTAATCTGAACTCATTTACCTACATAAAACGAATGCTTATCTGTGACCACGCTTTGAACGCTTATGCATCATTGACTGAAGCTGCTCTAGTTGCTCAGCTGTTAATACGCTTTTCATGGCAAATTTACTTTTCGCTTTAATAAGCGCCATTTGCGCAAAGACATCTTGGTTACTGGCATGCAGCGCAATGAATGCTTGCTCATCAAAACTCTCTGCTGACATTAATGCTTTAACTTGCTCCTTAAAAGCTTTCATTGCAGGTTTCAAGGCTTCCATTTGTGCTTTTTCTTCTTTTTTTAATGCTTTAACATCACTTTGCTGACTTTCTGATAAGCCAAGCTTTCTCGTTAACTTCGCAAACTTTTTCTCACTCATTTGTTGATGGCTGTTATGCTGACTTTCACCTAGTTGATTTGATGTATCACCCGTTGCAAAACTAGCCGTTGATAATAGCATTGCTGAACAAAGAGCTGCTGTAACGACAATATTTTTATATGTAACTTTCATCAGAAATTCCTTATAGAATATAAACAATCAGTTAAACGCTTTCTAGTTTGAAGCGTTGGTGTTTAAAGCACCGTTAATTTCAGTTTTAGTATATCTAGACTTTTTGCAAAGCAGTGCAAGACTATGTAAAGCTGTGTAAAGTTATATTCTGCTAAAGAAAGATAGCGTAAACTGCTTATATGCCTAGCTATTGGCAGATAAGCCAAACTAAAAAAAGCGTAAAATTATGACAACCTCCCTAAATAAACATATTTTATTAATTGATGATGATAATGAATTAGCCGAGTTACTCACGGAATACCTGGCCAGTGAAAATATTCAGGTAACCTCATGTTTAGACGGCGCTAGTGGTTTAGCCAAAGCGAATGATGATAGCTTTGATTTAATTCTATTGGATGTGATGATGCCAAAACTTAATGGTTTTGAAGTATTAAAAGCGCTGGGTGGTAACCACAAAACCCCTATTTTAATGCTTACCGCTAGAGGCGATGATAACGATAGGATTTTAGGCCTTGAACTAGGCGCAGATGATTACTTAGCTAAACCGTTTAAACATCGCGAATTATTGGCGAGAATTAATGCCATCTTTAGGCGAATTGCCATTGTTAAAGAACAAACCCCTGCTGAATCTTCGACAGCTTCAGAGCAACTATTAATCAATCAAGTGAAAGTCAATCAAGCAACGCGTGAAATCTATTGTCAAAATACCTTGCTTGAATTAACTGGCACAGAATATTTAGTCCTTGCGTATATGCTTGAGCATCATAGTAAAATAGTGAGTAAGGCAGAGATATCTGAGCAAGTATTGCAGCGTAAACTAAGTGCCTACGATAGAACCGTCGATGTACACATTGGTAATGTCCGCAGAAAACTACTAGCAATAGATCCTATCGATAAATTTAAAACTGTGCGCGGAGCAGGTTATGTTTTCTTGCAGGGAGACTTGTAAAAAATGCTGAAACAAGTGGGCAAAAGGCTACAAAGCTTTTCAATGGGAATTAGTTTAAAATTATTCCTCGCTTTTTGGTTGGTAATCATTGCCTCTGTGGTCATTAGCTACCTTGTTACCATGCAGTTTAGGCACAATCCAACCCAAGAACAAGCAAACCCACAACAGTTAACGTTACTGGCATACTATCGAGAAAAGTTAGCCGGAAAAAAACAGATAAAGTTTAAAAAGTTGCAACATAAATTTCAGCAAAAACACCAACAACAGCTAATCATTAAAAGGCTAAGTAGCGATCAAGTTTATACCCCGAGACAACGAGTTTGGTCAAAAGTAAAGCACTACTTAAAAAGACATAGTTTAGAAAATCCAGTAACCGTCGACTTCGCCTTTACCCAAGTAACAAGCTCTGAGCCAATACTGGTTAATGGCCAACAAATTCAATTATTTGTTGCAACCACTCCTGAGCGTAAACAGTTAATGAATATGTTAGGTCAGTTACCTGTCGCTTTACGTCTCACTTTATTACTAGCGCTTTCCTTCCTATGTTGTTGGTTACTGGCAAAAAGCTTTAGTAAGCCCTTAATTGCTATACAAAAAGCGAGCAAGGATATTGGGCAAGGAAAGTTATCTACTCGAATTAATCATTATGATAAACGCTCCGACGAGTTTGGCGCACTAGCCCGCAGCTTTAATCAAATGGCTGAACAATTAGAAAGTAACATTTCAGCCCATCAACGCCTTCTAGGCGATGTTTCTCATGAGTTACGCTCTCCCCTTACTCGCCTGCAATTAGCTGTAGCGCTAGCTGAAAAAAACATTGGTAATACTCAAGAGCAACAAAAGCATTTAACGCGATGTGAAACCGAAGTAGACCGATTAGATGACATGATTGCTGATGTACTAACACTCTCAAGGTTAGAGCATAGTAATAGTGCTTTTTGTGCTGAAAATATTGATCTAAAAGCCCTGACGACCCAAGTTATCAGTGACTGTCAATATTATGCGAATAGTAAAAATGTCACCATCAATCAACAAGGTCCTGAGCATTTATATATGCTTGCTGATAGTAAGCTACTTGCCAGTGCTTTAAGCAATGTGATTAACAACGCCATTAAATATTCACAGCAACAACAAATAATAGAGGTATTAATCGAGCAACAAGCGCAGCAAGTTCAACTGATCATAACCGATCAAGGACAAGGCGTACCTGACGATATGTTAGCGCAATTATTTACCCCATTTTTCCGTGTAGCTGACGCACGAGATAGAAATACTGGTGGTATTGGTTTAGGTCTAGCGATTACTCAGCAAGCCATTCAACTTCATCAAGGTAAAATAACCGCGAAAAATGTTGAACCACAGGGATTACAAGTCACTATTAGCTTGCCATATACATCTGCACCTATTGCTTAGTTCATAACGTTTAATTGACACAGATAAGGCTAAAAATCTATTTTAACCTTTGAAAATGGCGAAATCTATTCACAGTGTGATAGCGCTCACAAGTTGCTTATCAACAACCCCAAGTCCTGCAAATAGCTGATTAAAGCAATACTGTTAACCTGGCTAAATAATAAAGGATGCATATGCACCCTTTATTAATCTCAAGCTTTTAGTTAACTCAAGCAAGCTTACATTGTTGCCTTAGATAAATGGTTATATAACTTAGTATTTCAGCCACTTATCGCATTGCACTATTTTGCTTATATTAACTAGGATAATTTACAGGTCTAGGATATAAAAACAACACCATAGGATTTGACATGCTAAGAATTTTAACTTCACTCTCAGTTGCAACTTTATTTATCTCGGTCACAAGCTTTGCTAAAGATATGTCTTTAACTACAACAGACAAATTCACCCTTAAAGCAAGTTATTACCAAGCAAAAATTTCCGAGCAATCTAAAATCAATCATGGCGTTTTGATGTTGCATCAATGTAATTTCAACCGAACCATGTATGACGATATTGGTAAGCAGCTAGCTGAACAAGGTATCCATGCGTTAAGTATTGATTTTAGAGGTTTTGGCGAGAGCGTTAGTGAAAAATATAGTGTTAGTAAGGTTCGAGAGCTACCACAAGAGCAAAGAAGAGCTGCCTGGTCAGAGATGTCTGCCCATTGGCCAAGCGATGTAAAACTTGCTTTTGATTACTTACAAGCAAAAATAGCTCAAGGTGGTAAGGTAGGCGTGATTGGCGCAAGCTGTGGTGGTAGCCAAGCGATAACCCTTGCTGAAAAAGAAAATATCAGCGCCATTAGCTTTTTCTCTTCGGCACAACGTGATGAGAACATTGAACGCTACAAAGTAAAGCTAGCCAATACAGCCACATTAATAATTGCCGCGGAAGAAGATGGTAGAACCTATACTAGTGCCCAGCAGATTTTTAAAGAAGCTAAACATGCAAGCAGTAAAATGATTTCTTATAAAGGCAGTGAGCATGGCTACCCCTTACTTGATAGTGATAAACAACTTACTCAAACCATCGTTGCTTGGTTTGACAATGAATTAAAAGATTAGTCAAAATAAAAAAGGTTTAGCAAAATTTGCTAAACCTTTTTTAAACTCTATATCAAATAAAGTAGCGAGTAAGTTAATTTCCCCATAACTGAATAATCAGTCGTTCAAAATCGGCTTTATCAGCAGAATTACAACTCACCATATCCGAACAAGTTTTGCCAACAATTCTCGTTCCTGTTGTGCCACGTGATGGCGGTGGGTTAAGTCGTAAGTAGGCTAACTCATTATCAAAAATATCTTCTACCGCAGGAGCAGAGACTTGAATAACTTCCATTTCATTGTCACTAGGCCATTGAATACTATTTTCAACAACTTGCTGCTGTTCAGAGTCCACTTGCTGAGTTACTTCTCTATTATTCGTTAGCATTTGGATCATAGTCGCCACTTTAGGATAACTACTATGAGTAAGCTCCCCTTTGCTTTTCAAATGGCTGGCGTAACGTTGTGCTTTAGAGTGTTTGCCGTTTATGGCTTTATCTAACCATTTATCAGACTCAATAGTATCTTTTTCTGTCAGCTCACCTGTACCGTAGGTTAGCGCTAATAAAAAGGCAGATTGACTATGCCCTTTTCTCGCAGCTTTCTTTAAATACTTAATACCATCATCAGTATCTATATAACCATCTTCAGAAAGATAAAATAGGGCTGTTCGATACTCTGCATAAGTGTACTTATACCTAGCCGCCTTTTTAAAATACTTAAATGATTTGGCTAAGTCCTTCTCTGTGCCATAACCTTGATAGTAGAGCTCACCCATTACCGATAATGCAGTATTGTATTTTCTATAGGACATCTTCTGCCATTTATTAAAATAGTCGATACAGGTTTGTGTCATACAAGGCTCAATTTTAGCCGCTTGCACTTGATTTCCTATCGTGAGGCTAAGCCCCAAAATAACAAGGGTAAGATATTGATTAATATTTTTCATAAAAATTCCTTTTAAATTAGTGCCCTTAATTAGAGCAAATTATTTTTCTTAAACGAGTTTAAAGCCAACTATAAAATGATTACCTTACAAAACCAGGAGGGATTTTAGCGTGAGGATTTACAATACTACCGCCTAAGCCTTGGAGAAAAAAGTCGTCCATAATGCCGCAGCTAAACCTATCGAGACAAGTTTTACCTACTATGCGTGTTCCCGTAGTGCCACGTGATGCTGGCGGATTTACTCTTAAAAACGCCAAGGCAAAATCAAATATTTCTTCAACTGATGGGGAGTGAACTTCAATCACCTCAATATCACTATCTTGTGGCCATTGAATTGCATTAGAAGCAACAATTGGGGCAGTTTTATCTGTATCGGTACTCGGCGCGGAATAGTCACTTAACAATGCAATCATAGTAGTCACTTTGGGGTAATCATTGTAAGTAATATCACCTTGTGAATGTAAATAATTAGCGTAGCGTTGTGCTTTAGAATGACCACCTTTAATAGCTTTATCTAACCATTTATCCGACTCTTGGGTGTCTTTTTCTGTTAACTCACCAGTACCGTAGGTTACCGCTAATAAAAAAGCCGACTCACTATGGCCTTGTCTAGCAGCTTTCTTTAAGTACTTAATGCCTTTGTCTTTATCTAGGTAATCTTCTTCTAATAAATAGAACATCGCCGTACGATACTGTGCATAAGGGTATTTATATTTCGCGGCATTTTTAAAGTATTTTAAAGACTTATCGAGATCTTTTTCTGTGCCATAGCCCTCATAATAAAACTCTCCCAAAGCTGATATCGCAGTGTTGTACTTCCTGTAAGACAACTTTTTCCATTCGTTAAAGTAATCAATGCAAGTTTGCGTCATACATGCTTCTAATTTAGCCGCTTGCGCTTGATTGTCGCCAATTAGGGCAACGTTTAACGCTAGTACTATTAAATACAATTTTACCTTATTCATAATTAACATCCTTATTAATATATGGCTTTCATTAAAGCCAAATTAAAGTTTTTAGCTACTTCCTAATCAATACCTATTTAGCGTATTAATCAGCTAAAAAACCTGATTGTGTAATGGCATAACGCCAAAAGTCTTCTTTATCTACGTAATAACAACTCATGATTTTTTCACAGCGTCTGCCTTGAATTCTAGTGCCGGTTGCTAAATTGGTTGCTGGTGGAGCGGTTTTAAGGTGTGCTAGCTCGTAGTCAAAAACATCATCAATATCTGGTGCTGTTACCGTAATCACCTCTCTGTCTGCATCTGTCGGCCATTGAATAATTGCATTGTTGGAGCTGCTATCACTTTTAGAGGTTGAAACTTGACTGACTTTGAGTTCACTAATGATGTCATTTACTTTAACGTAATGACTGCTGTTAACCTGACCGCTGTGATATAAATATCCGGCATATTTTTGAGCAATAGTGTGCTTGCCCTCTAATGCCTTTTCTAGCCATTTATCAGACTCACCAACATCTTTAATACCTAATTCGCCAGTGCCAAAAATGACAGCTAATAAAAAGGCCGATTCAACATGACCATTCCTTGCTGCCTTGCGTAAATACTTAATGCCCTCTTTGTTATCAAGGTATTCTTGTTCCATTAAATAAAACACCCCTGCGCGGTATTGCGCATAACTAAACTGATACCTTGAGGCTTTACGAAAATAACGAATGGACATTTTAAGGTTTTTTTCAGTGCCATAACCTTGATAATAAAGCTCTGCTAATGCTGACATAGCAGAAACACGCTTTGCTCTTGCCATGACTTTCCATTGATTAAAGTATTTTATGCACTTAGCTTCCATACATGCATCAACAGGAAATGACTTGGCTGGCAAGGTGAAAAACATAAGAAAGATCGGGATAAATAGGATGGGGATTCTTAAGTAGCTCATTGTTATTATTCCATTAATATAATCGCTGACTAAAAAACATACTAACCAACTTAAAATAATATAACAAGAGGTTTTGAAACATTTTTTTACATCTAGTTGACAAAGAGCGCTAGAGAAAACCAAAGGCAGACATTAAGCTGCGAGCGCTAAGTAATAAGGTTACTGCAAGTACAACAATACCTAAGAGATTTTGTCGGTTATTATTTCGATATTTCCCCAACACCCGACTATTCATCATCCATAATAAAAATAGTGCTATCAATGGTAATAAAATGCCATTAGCTACTTGAGCAAACCAAATCACCATCATAGGTTTATAACCTGAACTCGAAATAACAACGCCTAACACTAAAATAATTAACCAAATGGTTTTGAAAGGCCAAGCGTCTAATTGCTTGTTCAAATTTAGCAGCCCGCTAAGTGCAAAGGCGGCAGCTAAAGGCGCAGTGACCGCTGAAGATATTCCTGCGGCAAATAAGCCAATAGCAATAAATACCGTTGATAAATCACCAAAAATAGGCGTTAACGCAGGTGCAATATCAGCTGCACTTGATATTTGAATATTTTTAGAGAAAAAGGCGCTTGCGGCAGTAGACACGATAGCAATAGATATTAGGCCACCAAGTGGAATGGCGATATACAAATCTTTTCGAGCATCATCAAGCTGTTCAACATTGCGCCATTTTTTACTAGCGCTCGCACTATGTAAAAATAAGTTATATGGCACAACCGTAGTACCTATCAGTGCAATCACCGTTAATGTTGCCCCTGTAGGCAAACTTGGTATCAATAAACCACTAAAAAATTCCGACCAATTCATCTCGATAAGTATAAAGCTTGCAAGGAATGCGATACTCATTAAGCCGACAAGTACAATCAATGAACTCTCAATTATTCGATAACTTCCTGAAGCTAGAATAATGAAAGCGATAATGCCAATCATTAAAGGCCAAATTGAAAAACTGTTAACAAGGTGTATTTCACCAAAAAGCTGCATTAACCCTAGACTAGCTCCTGAGATATTACCGCCTTGATAGGCAGCATTGCCCACCACGATAGCACTAACTACTAACAGTATTGAGCTGTACTTTGTTAAAGGTGTTTTACAAGCTAAGCGAATGTTTTCTCCCAAGCCTTGCTGTGTCACTACACCTAATCGCGCAGACATTTCTTGCAAGATGATAGTGGCAAAAACAGAAAAAACTAATGCCCACAACAAACTAAAGCCAAAATTGGCTCCTGCCATGCTGGCGGTAATAACCGTACCTGGACCAATAAATGCCGCTGTGACTAAAACTGCTGGCCCTATTTTTGGAATAAACTTCATATTAGGCTCTTATTTTTATAAAACTCATGCCAATGCCATTAAATGTTTGCTCATTGAGCGAGAGTAACTTAATGAAAAAACTAAATAATTTACAGACTGCTTTGAAATATTTACTCTTCGATAAGCGTCTGAATGAAAGGTAATGTATTTTATTGAAAAACAATTGACTAATATCGTTTTTAATAATTTTCTATCATGTGCGTAAACCTTAACAATCTATCAAATTATTGCTATATTCATCAACGAATTAATCATTTTACCATCAGCTCTCTATTTAATCACCGAGTAACAATTAGGCCATATCATGACACTTTCATTACAGACAAGCATTATAAAACCGTTAGTTTTATTCTTCTTTGGTTTTTTGGTGATTTCGCTTTCGCAAAGCGCCATAGCTGCGCAAAGTAATCATCAATCAAAAGCGGTCACCACTAAAAATATCAATATTGATATAACCGAACTGGAATTCGCTTTAACGCCACTAACCAAAGATGAACTTGCTATTGAAGTAGATGCTTGGTTAGCAATCGTTAAAGCAAAAGCAACCGTTGTCAGTGAAGCTGAAATATTAGTTAGCCAGAAGCAAAAAAGAATTTTAGCCGCGCAAGAGATTTCAGAACTAAGTGCTGAAGGCGCAACATTAATAAACAAAGGTAAAACAGATAAAGATGCCGCTTCTGAACTAAAAGAAGATATCGCAGAGATAAAAGAATTAGCCGAGGGTTTAGAGCACAATAAAGCTGAAAAAGCCGTTAATACCATGGTTAAATCACCAGAGTCTCTTAGTGAACTATCCGAGAAAGCTGAAAAGTACGGCGATAAACTTCAAGAAAGACGTGAAAGCTTAATTATGAACTTAACTGAGCTGCGCTCTGAGAAAAATGATGCCTTAGAGCGTTTTTTAGTTGTGGTTAATAGCTGGGAAGCTAAGGGAGCTGATGGCAGTGAACTGCACCTTTATGCAAATGTATTATCGGGTACTAAGGTTGATTTAACCGATGGTAATGCCGCTTGGTTAACTATTCAGGGTTGGATGATGTCTCAAGATGGTGGCCTGCGCTGGTTGGCCAATATCATCAAATTTATCATCTCAATTAGTTTAGTCTATCTATTATCAAGAACAGCAGGCAAGTTAACAGATGCAGCCCTTAGCCGAAACAATAACTTATCGACTTTGTTGAAAGACTTCATTAAAGTTTCAGTGCGTCGTATTATTTTAGTTATCGGTTTTATTGTTTCATTAACTCTAATAGAAATAAATGTCGGTCCAGTATTAGCGTTAATCGGTGCCGCCGGTTTAGTTGTTGGTTTAGCACTACAAAGCACTTTAAGTAACTTTGCAAGTGGTATGCTAATTCTAATATATCGTCCATTTGATGTTGGCGACATTATAAATATTGATGGTGTTACCGGTACAGTTGATTCAATGACTTTACTATCAACCTCAATTAAAACCTTTGATAACCAACATTTAGTTGTACCAAATAATAATATTTGGGGCACAACTATTGTCAATGTCACTGGTAGTAGAACGCGACGGGTTGATTTAGTGTTTGGTATTGGTTATGGCGATGATATGGCTAAAGCTGAACGTATTATGCTTGATGTTGTTAAAAAACATGAATTAGTATTGAGTTATCCAGAGCCAATTATTAAAGTGAATGAACTAGCTGACTCTTCTGTTAATTTTGTTTGTCGCCCTTGGGTCAAAACAGAGAATTATCTCGATGTTTACTGGGATATTACCCGCCAAGTCAAAGAAGAGTTTGATAAACAAGGTGTCTCTATTCCTTTCCCGCAACGCGATGTTCACGTCCATCAAGTCCCAGGTGTTGAAGAAAAATAAGTTAGTTCAAAGAGAACTAGGTATATTTATCTAGTTTACTGGAAACCCCATTAAAAATGGTCAATAAAAAAGCCCACTTAAAGTGGGCTTTGCTTATACGTTATTCTAATCAGCGCACAGCTGAAACGAATTAAGTAAATTAAGCCTGTCTCTTATACACATCTGACGCTGCCGACGATCTACTCTGTG
>OLII01000141.1_pt1 | contig 27049 bp, 34 predicted proteins | sample 1609481 | NCBI WGS metagenome assembly OLII01 (sample SAMN05416859, study PRJEB24817) | seawater metagenome | isolation source: Sea water | place: Canada:Atlantic | collected 2013-11 | reverse complement strand
ACGAGATCTAGTACGGTCTCGTGGGCTCGGAGATGTGTATAAGAGACAGGGCGGTCGACCCAGGGCCGCTTGCGCGTCGCCCAGAGACGGCCTTGGTAGTCACGACGATCCAGCTGTTCGATTGGCTGATCTTGACTGCTCGGCTCATCCTGCGACAGCGCTCGACTGATGGCCGTTTCCAGTGTTTTGAGAGCCGCGTCGGCCTGCTGCCGATTTTCCGCTGGAAAAAAGTCGATGGCCGCTACCTGAGCAAACGCCTTGCGCAGCTTGCGCACCTGCTTTGTGCTGGCAAGAGCATTGTCCGCATTCAGCTGTGCTTGGCACGCCTCGATCTCGATTCGCAGCCTGGTGTAGTCCTCGCTACGGTCGAACAGCTCGATAAAGCGCTGCCCCTGTGGATCATTGATGGGGAGCAGAAAGGCCGTGCCATTGCTGCCCAATATGTCGCGCTCAACAGCCTCTAGTGACTCCCGACAGGCGGGATTGTCGGGCAGCAAATACACCCCATCGCGCAGTACCGCAGCGCCGCTGCTCTTGAGGGCACGCCAGGCGCGCATGCGCTCTGTGGCGTTAGCGGTCGGCAAGGCGATGATCAACGAAAGCCAATTATTCATGTAGAGAATGATACTTAATGAGAAGCGCTCTCTACATTATTAATTCTTGCCCTGATTGTCCATTGACCGTCGTCGCCAAGCAATCATGACCGCCGGCTATAGCCACACACCTAATGACGCGCAAGTAGATAAAAACCTGGCTCGGTAAATATAACGATAAAATAGGTTATCGTTAGTTTTTGCGCGGACGTAGACATGGACCTGCTGCAGAGAATTCGTCGGCTTATGAAGCGGGAAGGTGCGCCTCGAGCGAGCCCAGACAAATCGTTGCCGCAGGTCGAGCTCCAAACGGTACAGACACCGACCGCACCAAAGACCTTCTTATTCCCGGCCCCTAACCTGTATTCACGCATCTTGGTCGAGGGGCGGACCGTGGGGTTCGTCGACTATGGCCTCAATCCGTTGGGGGACCGCATCTATATCCATAAGATCGAGGTCGCGCCTGAATATCAGCGCCACGGCTACGGCCTGGCAGCGCTCGCCTTGATCGCAGCCCAATATCCGGTGCCAATGACTCCCGTCCATATCTACGGATCCGCTCTGGCTTTTTGGTCGGTTGCACGCGAGCACCTGCAGAGGTTGGGGGGCGAGATCACCGATCAGCTTCGGACCAGTCAATTGGAAGAAGAAGCAAAGCGCTGGCAGCACCTGGTTCCAGAGCCTGAACATGAGCGGTTGATTCGTGAGTACTGGGAGTGGGTGGAGAGCGAGCGCGCCGCCGGCAGGCCGGCAGGACCGGGTATCAAATGAAAGAGCTAACCCAACCAAGTCCAGCTGCCAACGAGCTACAGCTCGTTGCCGAACGCAGGCTGACTGCTGCTGAGTTCCAGGGCTTGGCCGAGGTGCCGGCCGCGGCTGAGTGGTTTGCGAACCTGGACAACCCACGCACCCGACGCGCCTATCAGGGTGACATCGAGGACTTCTGCGGTTTCGTTGGCATCTCCAGCCCGGATCAGTTCAGGGTTGTCACCAGAGCACATGTGCTCGCCTGGCGCGCCCAACTAGAGCAGCGCGGCTTGGCCGGGGCTACCATTCGCAGAAAGCTTGCTGCCCTAGCCAGCTTGTTTGATCACCTGCTCGAATCTAACGCCATCGCTGGAGGCAACCCCGTTCATGGCGTCAAGCGTCCAAGAATCGAGAGCAACGAAGGGAAGACCCCAGCACTGGGCGATCACCAAGCAAAGGCACTTCTAGAGGCGCCCTCTTCCGAAACCCTCAAGGGCAAGCGCGATCGAGCCGTCCTGGCGGTACTCCTCTATCATGGCCTGCGTAGGGAGGAGGCCGCTCGGCTGACTGTTAGGTGTCTGCAGGAACGCCGAGGGATCAAACACCTGCGCGTGATAGGGAAGGGGGGCAAGGTGCGCTATTTGCCACTACATCCGGTCGCGGCCGAGCGGATCCACGCATACCTTGAGGCGTCTGGGCATCACCTGGAGCAAGAGAAAGCGCCACTGTTTGTCCCGCTGCGCGGACGCCGCACTGGTGCCGGTATATCGGCCAATGGCATCTATGCCTTGGTGGGTGAGTATGCCCGGGCGGCCGGCATCGAAGTCGCGGGGCTCGGCGTGCATGGTCTGCGGGCGACGGCCGCGACCAATGCGCTTGAGCACGAGGCTGACATTGCCAAGGTGCAGCAGTGGCTAGGCCACGCCAATATCAGCACGACGCGGATCTATGATCGTCGTCAGATGAGGCCTGAGGACTCGCCTACATTCCGAGTCAAATACTGATCACCATGGTGATCACCATACTGGTGATCCTTATGGCAGAAGCGAGCATGTCATCGCCATGCTGGTGGTGCGGCATTCGTGCAGGCACAAAAAAACCGCCTGAGAGGGCGGTTTTTCCAAACGTTACGTTGAGAGGCGTAACGCTTGCACATCCGTTACACCAGATGCGTCTATTCACGTGGGTTCATCCTAGATCATGGTGCAAATTCGATCAACCCCTTCGCCATGGTGGTGGTGATCACCAAGGGGTTAGGAAAGCGTGCCCACCCACCACCAGCATCATGCTGATGGGCAATGAAAAAAAGCAATTTGCCATAATTTGAAAACAGGTATCATCAGTGTCGCTCACTACGAGCTTAGACCCCGGATGGGGGAGCCAGAAGTCAACAGGATTCTTAGCCCCCTCAAGCTCAGCCTGAGAAACTGGGCCCGGACATAGAGGGGATCACAACCTGGTCGCCTCACCGGATGCGTCTATTCACGTAGCGAATCCAAAGGCAGTCTTTGTCCGGTACGGGCTGCTGGAGGTTTGGCCTCAGCTAATAGGAGGCCAAGTATGAAGCTTTTGCGACGTACTATGAGCGCTCTGTTGAAGGTGTGGAGGCTGTATAGCCTGTACGACCTGATGCGGGACAGCTTTGACGATCTCTTCATGTAAGGATCGTCTTAGCACAGCAACAGGCCCGCCTCGGCCTCGGCCGAGGCGGGTTTTTTTTGGGGGAAAAGCCAGGGTTAGCCTTTCGCGCCCTTCATCAGCATGCCACCCCCCTTGCCACCAGCATCCTTCACTCCGCTTGTACCCATCTGCAGCCCTTGCAGTGCACCACCAGCTGCGAACCCGGCCCAGCTCAAAGCACCGATCCAGAACAGGGGCAGGAAGATAAAGACCGCCGCCATTACATAGTTCAGCACCATGTCCCCCGTCGCGTTGTTCAAACCCATCAGGGGGTTGAGCGTGGAATGTGGGGCGCCGCTGCCGTACATCGTGTCGATGATCGTCGAATCCAGCCATCTAGCCAGCTGCAGCCAGAACTCAACGAAGAAAATGCCGAAGTAGATCATCGATACAGTAGTAAGGGTCTTCAGGCTGTACGTCCCCATGACCAAGACAAACGGAATGCAGACGACCATGCCCAGCTTTATGAACGAGAGCACCATCGGTAGAGCCTGTCGGACCTTATCCATCGCCGGAAAGTAGGCCAACGCTCCTGCAGCTGCGCCGATGTCGCTAGCCACCCGCGCCGTTGCGTTAGGCAATGTGTGCCCGACCTGCCCACCGTAATCTGCATAGACTTGGCCTAATGTCATCGATTGCTGAGCCGGCGCGACCACGGCCCGAATAAGCGAGTCGCTAATCTCTTCCTGGCTTCGATCGGCGAGCCAATTGCTAAAGCGCTCGAGGAGTGTTGGCTCGACCTGGCCCAGCAAACGGCTACGGAGACCGATGTTCTCATCGGCCCACCATTCTCTGCAGGTTGGGTAACCACCGCCACTGCCAACGCGTGCTAGCCCTTCATCTCGGGACTCACTGTACGGCCAATCTGCCCTGGGCTTGGTTGAATTGAACGTACCGTAATAGTCCCCACTCTCCAGAAATGTCTTGGAGCCTGGCCACGAGACATCATAGAGCTGCTCCTCAGATAGCTCCGGGCGATCCTGAAACATCTTCGCACGCGATGGCGCATAGCAGTCTCGAGTGAAGTCAGCGACTTCTTGCGCAAGAAGGGGATCCTTGACGCGAGTGGTGTCGACCTCCATTCGCATCTGCCGCAAGTCGAAGCCGCATGGTATGGCGGCAATGCTGGAACTGGTCACAGCACGGGACACAGCGTGCATCATGAACCACCACACCGGGACCTTAGCGCTCTGCCCATTGAGAGTAGAGAATGACGCCCCATAGGCGGTGTCTTCAGGATTCTTCGTCGCTTCGCCTGTGGGTACGAATGCCTGACATTGTTTGCTTCGCTCGGTATTGAACTCGATCGTGGAGAAATCGACGGTGATGAGCGGCAGGACTGCAAAGATCAGAACCACAACGGCAACCCAGATCCGCGTCTCGATCCTGTACGCGGACAGCATGCCCTTGTTGCCCTCGTCGGCACCTTCGGCACGAGCACGGAGCCACTCCTGCACGACAATAACGAAGAAGGGGACCGCGAAAAGCCCCGTGTCCGCAAGCGTCCCCCATATGCCATTGCTGACGATCCAAGACACAAGCGTCAGAAAGTACTCAAGGTAATCCGTCGTGTAGAGAGTCATTGGTTCGTACCTAGATGAAGCCGGCTTTAACCAGCTCGAACAAAACTACCGTTAGGCCAACGGCGATCTCTACCCGGAGCAACCGCTTACGTGCCTCTGCAGATGAGTCGCGCTCAATAACCCTGCGTTTGAGCCAAAGCCAACACCAAACCATTGCCGCATAGACAAGGCATCGCCAAACAAACAGGAGAGGCGCAGCTTCCTCCAGCATCCGCTGCCACGCGCCAACGCCGCCGACCATGGACACGCCCCAAGACATGGCGACGAGGCTGACGACAAATAGGGCTGTGGTCGAGGCGACACCTAACCAAAGGCCTCTAGAGCGCAGAATTTTCATCATGCCCATCTATGTCGCCTCCCTATCGCTCGATCTGCTGCAGACGATCAGGCACGGGGTCACCTTGGAACACGCCACGTGAGTTCTCACGCTTCTCCAGGTTGCGGTCGATGATCGTCTTCGCTGCGTTTCCACTGAGCGAACGCCGCAGGTCTAACTCAGTTTTGAGGTTATCCAGATCCTGCTGCAGGCTGCGGTTCTGCTTATCAACCGCCGCTAGGGCGAGGTCATTCGAGGCTACATTTGGTTCGCGGGTACCGGCGAACAGAATACGAACCAGCAAGAGAGCTTTCTCAACAACGCTTGACAGCGCAATCTCAGAAGCCAGCCGGCGCGTCAGCAGATCCTGGTCCTCTTCCTGGCGCAAAGCCTCAATCAGACGTCGGGTGACAGGGACGGAAGCAGTGCTCGCTTCCTTCAGGTTTTCCAATGTTGTGCCAGTGTTTCCTGAGACCAGATTCTCCAGCGCGGCTAGCTTTCTCTCGTACTCCTCTTGTATCAGTGGAGTGAGGCCTACCCCAGGAATAGTCGAAGTCTTGGTGCAGCCCTCGCAGGTCTGCTGTTCCTCTTCACCCAACACCCGAACGGCAAATGCTGCTGCAGCTTCGGGACTTTCCCAGGCCTCACAGACCAGCCCATCGTTGCAGTCCTCTTCACTGATCGAGGAAGTCTCCATAACCGCTCGTTCGTTGAGGAGGTTGTATCCGGCTTTGGCGATGTCACTGACAATGCGGATCGGCTCCTGACCATCTCCTCCTGCATTCTGGCCACCAACCCAAGGGACACCATAACGACCCCGGCTTTCCTCGGCCTCGGTCACGGAAGAAACCGCGTCCTGCTCAGAGGAAAGAATGGCCTCCCGCATTGCCTGGCCTTCCGCAATCTGCCCCCACCCCATTTGCTGTCCGGCTGCATCTGCCATCCGTTCCGCCATTGCCCGGCACGTCATTTTGCTGCGATCGAAGTCAACCCGGGCCTGGAGGATGCCGTTGGTGAGCAGGTTGTAAAGCGCTGGGTTTGCACGCTGAATAATCAGGGCAGGCAGCGAAGCGACTGCGCTGGTAGCGTTCTGAATGACGCTACTCATGATGTTCTGGAAGCCCTGCGTAGCCCCGTTCAGCTGGTTCTGAAGGGTCGTGCTCAGACTCATGTTTCCGCAGACCAGGCTGCTATTCCAACCGACGCCTACTCCAAGGCTGCGCATACTGCCTGCTCGCCCCATTCCGACTGCGCTACCCCCTCCCACGCTGTACAGAACATCGTCCGAAATGACATTTCCTGAGGCCTCATAACCATACTCAGCGGCTAAGGCATGGCTTGCTCCCATTGTCAGAATGGCAGTCGCTAGCGATGCAACAAGCAGAGGGGAGCGAAGGGGAAGGGGGAGGTGGCATGCGCCTTTCATCGAAAACCTCACTGTCCAATATCCGTCGTCGGAAGAGTCACTTTTGTCATTCGGAGTCACCGGCTTCATTTTCCGATCCGGCTCCACCAGATCCCGACTGCGCAAAGTCGACGCTACCGAGAAAAATCTGGCCCTTCCGCTCGCAGCAGCTGTACGGCCGCCATAGGGCCCATGCATAACCACCGTCCACGGCCTGCTCGCGCTTCATGTCATGGGGAAACACAGCGCAGGTATCCCGCAATGTCGGCACGAGTTCCTGCCATTTATGATTAGTGATGTCACCCTCCACTATCGGCTCTGGTGGCCAATAACCGTCCTCTTCATTGGCCGTGATTGGGAGGTACACATGTGGCTGCCAGGTGCGGGTAACGATATCGCCGGCACGTTGTGCCATGACTGCCGATGCCTTGTGGTCGTCAACCTGATGCAGGAAGCCTTCGCGTGGATAGACGTTGCCCCAAGTGTTGCCTTCAAGTAGCCCGCCAACCTCTCGCACACCGGGAGTGAGAGCTTGGGGATAGGCCATTTCCGGAATTCCGAATCTCCACGCAACCGTGTCGAGCACGCTCAAGAAGTAAGGGACGTAGGGGGTCGTCGCGCTATCGCAGATATAGCCGGTCGACTGCGCGAACTCATTCAGGAGGGTGCCTGGATGACCGATGACATCGACGTTCTTGAAGATGCTCATCTCGTTTTCGCGCTTATGGTTGGTCGTGCTGTTGCCGCCATCCTGAGCAGCCCCGGTCGGAGCGCTATACGATGCAACCTCAGTCCATGGGTTTTGGCCGGTTACTGAGTAGCTGGACACTACCGTCTCTGGAATGAAGTGCCGCACCTTGACCGACGTTTCGACGTCACAACCAAAGTTGGTGCATCGCAACCAAAAGCAAATGCCCACGACCTGAAACTCGATGCAATCCTCGCTCAGCGCGGACTGCACAAGGGTGGAAGTCTCGATCGCCAGGACCGGCGAGGTGATCGCGAGCGCGCCGATCATTAAAGATCGGCGGATCCTGTTCAGCTCGAGGAGGGCCATAGCTAGTGCGCCCCCTGTTGATACGCGTCAATTAGCTCTTCGGCTTCAGCTACATCCGCAAGGCCATAGACGACAAGGGTCCGATCCACCACCACAGCGGGTATTTTCTGAACCTGCAAACCTTTGGCGTCTGCGATGTCCTGGTAGGCCCGCCTAAGCTCTGCCGTTATGCGGCGTCCCTCAGCGCTGGAGAGCCTCTTCTTCGCCGTTATGGTCGCTAGCCGCGGATTCGCTGGTAATCCAACGGACAGAGCCCGCGTAAGCTGCTCCGCACGGTCAAGTTCAATGACCCTGGCACCGCCAGTATTGGTGACAGGGTGACGGCTATCCGTAACGACAATCGTCTCGGCCATAGCAGCGCCGGCCCATAGGCAGAGCGCGGCCCCAAAGCTGGCAGGAAGGGATCGAGAGGGTTGGCATGTGGCCATCGAACTGTACCTTGCGGGTCATTTGGGCACAGTCAAACGTAATCCCGCCGGCCTTTCCGCAAACAATGCGAATCTCGTGCTTCTCTATTTTCCGAGCGAATTCTTGGGCAAAAAAAAGGGGCCAGAGGCCCCTTAAAACAGTGGTTGCTACCGATACATATTCGCCCCATCCGGCAAGTGGATTTCGGGAAGCTTCAGAGTGGCTCGGATAGAAAGCAGCTCATGTGAGGCATCATCAGGCTGGGGATATCGGGCAAGCCAGTCATTCAGTTTTTCAACAAGTGAAGCGCTGATCTCACGGCGATCGACGGCGAAACTCCGCACGATCTGTAGCGAGTCAATCAAGGCCGGGGCACCAACTTGCAGCGATTGCAAGGCTGCGGCCGGATGCTCGCGAAGTAGCGCAGTCAAGGTGTCGATCAGTTCTTGCGTTACGGTGTCCATGGCCCGACTACTCATACTGATCCCCCGCATTTTCCCGCTTGATGATCTCAAGGCCGCGAGCCTTATCAATGCGTTCCGCCATGATGATCGCCGCGTCCACCTCGTCGCAGCCATGCTCATTCATGATCCGATAACGCTCGTTCTTTTCATCCGGCTCCGTCATCGCGAGAGCCAGATACAGGCTCGGCGGAACTGTACGGAACAGCAGCTCCATCGACTTACTCAGCACAACGCCCTCCGCGTATTTGTGCTTTTCCTTGCGGGCCGAGAGCATCAACGCTTTCTGTGATTCGTTCAGCTCACGGAAGCGGGCGATCTTAGCCACCTCATCTGGCGGCATGCTCAGGCAGATCCACCACTCGATCATGTTCAACATCGGCGCCGCTTCGGGGGGCAAGTCATCGACATTCTGGGTTGCGAGCCAGAACCATGCGCCCAGTTTCCGCCACATCTTCGTGATCTTCACAACGTAGGGAGAGAGGAGAGGGTTCTTGGTGATGATATGCCCCTCGTCCGTTACGTTGATGATCGGACGCCCAAGGTACTGATCGCGCTCGGCAATGTTGTTCACGGTGTTGATGAGAGAGATGTACGCGATGGAGAGCTGAGCGCCATAGCCCTCCCGCGCATACGTGGCAAGGTCAACAATCGTGATATCTGCCTCGGGCCAAGGAGTGCCCTCCCGGTTGAACATGGCGCCGTCAGCGCCTTGGCAGAACATGTCCATTGCGTCACCCATTTCAAGCATACGGTGCCGCCTGGACTCAGGCATCGACTCGTCACGACCTGCGTCATGGAGCGCATCCCGCACATCCTGCGTCAGTACAGGCCGGCCTTCACGTTGGCAGCGTTCTGCCGCTTTCAAAATGCACTGACGGATCGCACTTCGATCAGCTCGGGACATGCGTGCATCTTCTTTGGCTTCGCCCCCGGTGATCATTAGCCGAGCAGTGATTTCCAGCTCGCCCAGGATGTCTCGCTCATCATCATCATCCGCACTTCGCGCCGGGGTGTTTTTGCCACGGCTTTGGAGATCGTCCTCCAGGTCCTCTTCCTCTACGTTGAGCCGGTCTTGCTGTTCTGGCGAAAGCAGCTTCGTCGCATCCGCAAACGGGGCCAAGCTGACTCCGGATCCAGGGGCAAGCTTTACTCGGTTCACGGTGAGGCCCATCCGGGCGGCATAGTCGCCTGTCAGACCAAAGGAATTACCAGCCTCGACGATAAAGATTCGTGGTCGATAGATCGCCAGCACCTGGTGGATCAAGGAATTGAGCGTTGCTGATTTACCAGCCCCCGTCGGGCCGAACAGGAACAGGTGTGCATTCATCTGCCGATCAAGTGGGTTGAGCGGATCGAATGTGACCGGTCCGCCGCCACGATTGAACACGGTAAAGCCTGGATGCCCGGTGCCCTCACTCCGCCCCCAGATGGGACAGAGATTGGCGACGTGCTGGACGAACATAAGGCGGGTGTACCATTCGGCGTTTTTAACCGATGGATCAAAGCAGGCAGGTAGCCACCTAAGATAGCTATTAAGGGGCGCCACCTCATCATGCTCACGGACAGGCAGGAGGCCGTTGTTCAGCAGCACGTTATGCAGCTGCAGCGTTCGGTCGTCCAGCTGCTGGAGATCATCGCCACGGATGTAGAAGCCGATGCTGCATTGGTAGAGCTTGTGGGAGCTTCCGAGAATCGATCGGGCACGATCGATGTCTTCCCGGGCCTGAGATGACGCGAGGGTGTCACCTACGGACTTTTTGCCCAGGTAATTAAGCTTGTCCTCAAGGATGTCTTGCGGGGTCACAACCATGGTGATGCACAGTGTGGTGTCCTCAGGCATCTGGTCGAAGAGGGCATTGATCGCGTCTCCGCCTTTCTTGGTCTCCCCGGTGAGGTGTCCTATTTTGGGTGCGTTGCGGAGCCTGTCGACCATCACGACACGATGCGGCATGTCGTCGAAGTACCAAACCCCATTCTCGACGTCGGAGATGGGCTGATTGAAGAACAGCCGATCTGAGAAGTCCCGGCCTGTTGCCAGCTCAAGCTCTCCAGGTTCTGGAGTCTCAGGGTATGCGGTCAGACGATAAAACTCGTCCTTGTCATCCATCAGTTTGGGGTTTGGGTTGAACCAACGCAGCAGCCAGTCATGAATTTTCGCTTCGTTCATGCGAGTGGCACGTACGTTGGAGTTGGCCAGACCGCCCACCAGTCGATCGCAGATTGTGTTGAGCTCGTCCTCAGGAGACTGACCACGCCGGGCAGTACTACCGTTCGCTCGGCGGTATATCACCATCCGCACTTGGCGCATCTGCCCGCGCCACGGTAACCGGGAGACAGCCGTGTCCTCGAACAGCCCGCCCGGTCGGGAAACCCCCTTGAGGTGGTGCGAGAAGTCACGCAAGTAACTCTCGGTGAACTTCGTCCCCTTCGCACGGGGCTGGATGTATCCCGCAAGGCGCTCCGTAAAGGGGTCCCAGTTCGTATCCTCGCGCGCGTAGAACTGGCATACCCAATTCTGGTCATCGTGTTCGTCAAAGCTGTCCTGCAAGGCATTCTCGAGTCCGTCCCGCACTGCTCGGAGCCAATCGGGCTCCCGCCCCTCTGTTCCGACTGCAGAGAGCTCAAAGAACGCTGCTACCGAGACAGCATCTTCCAGAAGCATGCATTCGCCGTCAGGCAAGTACTCAGCCCATGGCAGCATGCGAACGAACGAAGGCGGCACGTCGTATGCTCGGCGATAGTCCGCCTCCGACACAGCGTTCCGATCGCCATCAACTGCTTCGCCTGGCTCAGGGATGCCACGCTCACGTAGCTTCGCGAGATGTGCCTCCCAAGCATCCGGCCGCTCCGCTCCCCGTTGAGCGCGCCCCTGCCCCAGTGCAAACAGCTTACCCAACGAAAATTTTGCTTGGCTCGTCATGGTCAGTAGTCCTCGGTCCGCTCACCTGGCATTGCGTATTGAACCCGCTGATACAACGGGAACACCGTGCTGTAACCTGGGATCGGAGCTGGATCGGTCCCGGCAAGGTGCGGATACACATACATAACCAGGTCAGGGTTGGGCAGGCGCTTGAACTGGCTATAAATCTCATTCTGAGCCGTTCGCGTATATCTGGCGTTTTCCTCCTGGACCGAATCGGATGTCGAAATCGTCCGACGAAGATCCTGTCTCGCGTCTAGCAGCTTTCGCTCGCCTATGCCCCCTGCGCCTCCTCCAGTGCTTTGCAGCCAGACGTCCATCATCGTCTCTTCCCCATGAGGCAGCATCTCGTCCTTGGTAGTCGTGCAGCCTTGTAGTGCCGCAGCTATCACAGCGATCACCGCTGCCATCTCAATCGAGCGTCGAAGCATGAGTAGCCCCCATTGCATACCGGACCTTACGGCCCTTGATTTCATAATCGATCTGCAATTCTTGATCGATGTGGATAGCGACCTTGGCGTTGGGCTGCACGTAGATGGCTGCGAAGGCTTCTCCATAGAGCTTGTTAACCCAGTCCGAGATATCGCTCACGCCGCTGCTGAGGATCTGCTGCATCGCCTGGTTACCGGTTACGGTGGATGAAGCGAACTGGCCTGAACCGGTGCTTCCGAAGACGGCTGTTCCACTTTTGCTATCGTCTTGGTTACCGAGAAGGGTGGCGACACCGGCCCCTGCTGCAGTCACGAGGCTCTGCGTGCCGATGTATTGTTTAGCGTTGCTCTTACGGTCTCCCGCGATACACGGAATGCCGTATGGGTCACTGATCCAGCCCAGTCCTCCCTGAATCTGATCCAGCTGCCGGCCATTAGTCTGGTTGGTTCCGCTCTTAGCCTGAGCTGCATCCTCAGGGGTAGGGAGTGTGCGTACCGTTCCATCGTTAAAGACAAAGGTGATGCTGCGGACCTGGCCACGTACGCAAGACAAGGTCCAATCACCTGTTGCTGTTCCGCTGACGACCGCGCCGGCGACCTCGGGTAGATCAATGCCATTGGCTGTTAGGTTGTCCGCGCCGACGATGACTTTGAACGGGTAGGGGTCATTTACAGTTCCATCGATCGGAACCCTCCCAATCAAAGCGGTCATGGCCGTGGAACCCATCAGCGTGGAGTTCTGAGGCACGGTGTATACCGGCTTGACCTCCTTCTTCTTTGCTCCCCCCGGGGTCTTCGCTACTCCAGTGTTCAGCTTCGCTTGAGTGCTATCGACGGCTTCGCCAAAGCTGGTAGGGAAACTGTAGCTTTCACCCTTCGCCCTAGAAGATCCGCCCGCCTTCGGGTCTGCCTGGCGCTGGTCCGACGGCTCGATCCAAACCATGCCGTCGCCGTCGCTGGCGAAGTTCGATCCTTCTCCCTCCTTCAACCCAAAGCCCACAGGTAGTTCTTTCTCGTCCTTGCTGCCGGGCAGGCGGTTCTCATACGCGCTTCGGAACTTATCGAGCAGGCTTCGAGCTTCCTTCTTTGCCCTTTCTACCTCCTCACGGTCATCCTTAATCTTGGCGCGCTCCCCAGCCAAGCCGCTTGCGATGCGGGAGTCGATGTCACGCTCACGAGCCCTAAGCCGTTTGTTCTCCTTCATCAGCTCTTCATTTGCCGCTTGAGCTGTTTTCATCTCGGTACGCATGGCTTTGACTTGGCCCACTAGGGTGGCCACGGTGTCCTGGGGCGTGTCGCCCTGGATGCCCAAGTTTTCCATCTCTTCTTCAGAGAGCACCGGAACCTCGACAACTTCTGTGCTCGCCTTGTCGACTTTGCCGTTGTTGATGACTTTCACGATGGCCAATACCAACACCACCGCAACACCCGCAGCGAGCCACTTGAGGAGTCCGGTTGATTTATTGATCGCCATGGTTGGCCTCTCCCATATTGCTGGCCGAGTCCACCTGGCTCAGGGTTGGCAGGACTGACTTGGCGAGGTCGCGACCTCTAGTGACCAGGTAAACCACCGTCGTATCGCTTGGATCTCCTCGCCGCCCCAAAAAGGAATGCTGGAAGGTAGCTGTCTGCAGGTCACCCTGCAGAGCACGCGGGTCCAGATCGACAGGGTGCGCAGACATGTTGGTGAGCTTCACGGCAGTGACCCAGTAATCACTCAGCCGCCACGCTGCCAGAGCTCGTGCTCGAACAGGCAGTGAAGGCGCAAGCGTTGATAGATCGAGACGAGGATGTATGTTGGCTTGGGCAATGCCTTCGACCGGCTCCACCGTCCGCAGAGGCGCGTACAATGACTGGGCTGCATAGCGGGTAAGCACTACCGGAACCGGCGTTTCTCGCGGCTGCTTGGTAAGCTCCGCTGGCCCTGCTTCATCCTCTTCTACTTCATCACTGCTGTCAGAAGCTCTGCCATAACGCTCAGGTGCGGTATCCCCCCGCACAATCTTCACCGGCTCAAGCTCCGGTGCTCCGTCTTCCGCCGCAGTAGCAGCAATGTCGACGAGGATCAGTTCACCAGTAGTTGCAGACTGGAGCTGTATCCGTGTCGGCTCGATCGGCTTGGAGGCCAGCAGGTAAATGGCACCGCTAGCACTCTGCACACGGACATCATCGCGAATGGAAGATGGGATGCCGACACGGACATTTTGGTCGACAAAGATGATCCGCTCCTGTCCGACCTGAAGGGGTACAGCCAGAGGCAAACGCTCCCACCGCATAATCTCTACTGCATTAGCCGAGCTGCTGGCGATCACCACCAGACCGGCCAGCAGCCGCCACACGCGCAATCGCAATTGTGTCCGAGCCATCACTTGACCTCCGTGGATGTTGCAGCTTGTTCATCAGGAGTTGCGATACGCATCGGCGCGCTTGAGTAGCAGTCCAGGGCCAAACCCCACGGGTTCTTTTCCGCGTCCTTGTCCAGGCGAACGACTCGAATCGGGTAGCGAACGAAGGTCCGCTTCACCGGCTCGGAGGAGTAGTACTCGTCCGTTGCCAGATCGAGATTGACGACCCAGTCGTTAATCGATTGCTGCTGTACTCGCAGAGCCTCATCATCGGCATAGCCCCGGCCAGGCAGCTCATAAACGCCACGGACCCGACCTTTCAACTCGTTGTTTTTGTTACGGAACTCGTAGTCACCTTCAAGGAAGACCTTGCAAGCTGGAGTGAGGTAATTCTGTAAGGCGTGGATGTTTCGCTTGTAGTCTTTGGCTCCATCAGCCGGCCAGCTATTGAGCTGCTGGAAGATGTAGCTGGTGAACGCGTAGATATTCTCCGGCGGAATGTCCCACCACATACGCGAGCTACCTGACCGGAGATCAGGCGGTACGTGAATATTCAGGCTGTCCGGTGCTGTCTTCATACCGTAGATGCCATAGGCAGCAAGCATGCTTACCAAGAGCAACGCAATTCTCAGTGAGGTCACGTGCCCCTCGAGGCGGCGCACCTCGTTTCTGACTCTGCTCACTATCTTTCCCCTCGCCGGTGATACCAGACCCCTGAGCGCTTGATCAGATCCTGCCCACCCGTCCATGCCATCAGAAGAGGGAAGCGGTTTGCGATCCGCCACTGAAGGTTCCGGTAGAACCAATCGTCCGGCCGGCCTCGTTTCACCCTCCGCAGCACTCGTCCGCCCAAGCCGATGCCCAGAAACACCGCTACGAGCGCTACTGTCGGGACCATGGCAATGGAAGAAAAAACGATGGCGAAGGGAACGCCGAGAACCAGGCCTGCAATCGCCGAGGACAGCCCTACGAAAAACAGCTCATTGGCCGTCAAACCCAGCACAACAATGGGCTGCCTGTTGAGGCGGTTCGGCAAGAAATTCACCGTGCCCTCTGATGTGAAGCTGATCGGGTCATGGCTGTCCATCATTGGATCTGTCCTCGGGAGCAGGAGCTATCGTCAAAGGATTTCGGAGGCTTTGGTGACCATCCAGATGACCAGTACGAGCAAGATGCCGCCGACGCCGACGGTTGCCCCGAATTGACCCCATGTAGCCTTCCGCGTCTGGACTTCGCCATAGACGTTGAATGAGTGATAGGCCACGCCAAGGAAGGCGATGCTGCAAACAGCAAGAGCCAGCAGCAGGATCACGTCATAGCCGTAGTTCTGCCAAAGCTCGAGGATTCCACTGCCACCTCGGGATGGTTGCTCCACCTCTGGCAAATCGGCGCGTGCGGAGGTCACCGCACCCATTCCGATCGAGGCAAGCAGCAGCCCCTGGTTCTTCTTCGAGCCTACCCAGTCGCTTACACGGGACATTGGTGAGATACGCGCGGTTGCTTTCATGAGATGCCTCCTTGGGCATTGGTTGGGTGACACAGCTAAAAATCGGTTTAAGAGACCAGCAGCAGGAGCAGGAGTAGGTAGATCATCGCGAACCGCGCAACCAGGGACGCTAGCGCGGACTTTTCCACCTGACCTCTAGCCCAGCCCTTGTAGGCCGTCGTGACTGCCCATGCGCCCCAGAGCAGCAGTACAGCCAGGACGATCCCAACGACCAAATCCGAAAGCTTGTCTGCAGCAAAGCCGCCCGTTGCCTTGAAGGCAGCGCTCTGAGCCGCTGTCATCGCGCTCACGGCTTGCCAGACCCTGTACGGGTGTAATGGCCTGCAAGCTGGCCGGGATCACGTGGCTGAGCGCGAGCAGGCGAGAGGTAGCCTTGGATACCGGACCGCACCTGGCCGAGGTCCTCAAGCAGACGCTCGTAATCAAAGTGATAACGGTCGCTTTCGGCGGCAGGGAGCTCTGCGCTCTTCTGCGCAACCTTCTCGATCATGCTCAGCTGACGAAGGATGAGCTCCAGATTCGCTTGCTCATTTGCCGACCCAGCGGCTGAGCAAAGAGGGGAAAGCAGAAGTGCCGAGGCGAGGAGCAATGGCGCTGTAAGCTTTCGGAGAGAGGCCTCGTTGATCGTCATCATCTGAATCCTGGCGTGACATTGATTGTCAGGTTGCCAAGCCTCTGCGGGTTTATCCGCAGGAAATGCGATCTACGTGGTTCACCTATTTATTGACGTGAATGAAAAGTGTTGACCGGTTTGTTGACGCGCTAAAGCCCGAGCTAAGGCAACTGTTTCTTGAAAAAGAAAAGATAGCCGTCAACGACGCAGTGCCCATTACCCGGCAGATCTGTTTGATTGTTCCCAGCCAGCCCAACCGCCCTCCATACAGCCTCAGTGGAAACCAACTCCCAACCGTCTTCGCCAAAGGCGGAAAGAATCTGCTGCTGACTTCGCAGTGCGAATGCAGCACCCTGAGGCGTGCCAAAGTCCTCTCTGGACTGCTTAAACATCAGCCGCCCGATTGATTCCTGCTGATAGGTCAGAGGCTCGTAATGCGTTCGGTATTCATAGCGAGACATGGTTGCTCCTCGTCATGTTGCGGCCCGCAACAGCCATCACAGGTATTTCTTGAAGCTGCCCACCGTGACGCTCACTGCGAGAGCTAGGAGGGCGGCGCAGGGCAAAAGAATCAGCAGAGGGCTTATGCTGACTGGCATCGAGAGGTAGATAAGCCACGGTGCTTCGGCTAAGGGCTTTATGGTTGCTCGCGCTCTGTGATGGACGAAACCAGACTCGAGCCCGGCGCCGAACCGGCGGATGTCCCGTCTGACCAGGCCATCTACCAAGCCGACCGCTATAGCCATCAGGAACAATGGCGTGGTGAGGGTTAGCACAATCAACCGAACGAGAAAGGTAAGAACGGAAAACACAGTAGCCAGCGCATAGTCCTCAATTAGCACCATGGCCGAGCCGATCGCTTGGTCGAAGCTTCCGTCGCCCCGCAGGCTCTCACGATGGTAGGCCTCGGATTGGCCATGGAAGAACTCAACGATGCCGGTATCTTCAAAGCCTGTCTTGTATGCAGCCTCAATCAGTTGGCTTGCTGTCAGCCCTGGCTCCTCGAGGATAAAGCTGTTTGTGAAGTCTTCCGAAATCCAATCCAGCTCAAGGAACATCATGTCGCGGGCGTGGTGCCATCCCTGATCACTCCAAAAGAAGTAGAGGCCGATCCATTCGAAAATGACGCTGAGAAACAGAGATAGCAGCATCACCCCGATGAAGCGGAAGAGGAGAGAGATCGTCTTCCCTAACCAGCCTTGTTCTCTGATCTGTTGTTGCTGGGCAGTGTTTGCCAGGTCAGCCATGGCGGGGTCCTAATGTAATGTGACGACAGCCGTTTCGCAGCGTAGAACCACTTGGCCGGCAACGGGATCGACCAAGCGGATTGCCGGCGAGAGGTTTCGCCTGACCCATTCCGGGGCCATACCCTGGCGATTCAGCTGATCGAACAACGTCTGCCCATCCAGCCAACCCAGACGCGCTAAACCAACGAGGCGAACCAGCGCGAAAGACAACGGAGCATTCGCTTCGGCCGCCAGTTCAACAAGTCGGATCTCAGAACGGGTAGGGGTTTGGGGATGCATCATCATGCGCTCGGCTCCTGCTGCGACTGCTCAGGCATCGCCACTGACTGCGCGACATCTGCCTGGTCCAACTCAAGGTCATCAGGCAACGTGTTAGCGATCGGTGAGGCGAATCCAGACCCGTTCCACCAGTCGCCACCGTCCAGGTAGTTTTTCCTCATATACCCTGCCAAAGCCTGCAAGTCCTTCGGCATATCCTCATCCGGATCGGACGCTGGGAGAGGCATACGGACCTTCCAGAGGTTGCCCCCCTCGATCAAGGCAAACGCTTGGCCTTTCGGCAGGCTCACTACGTTTGAGGGTTCGATGAGAGGGACCGTAACCGTGCTTACGCGGTCCTGAGTTTGAGAGGTAAACGCGGTGTTACCGGTTGGATCTGACGTATCGGTGGCACCGCTGACCTGCGTGGTGGTGTAGACATCAACCTTGCTTAGCTGGCTTGTCAGCAGCTCTGCGGTGGCGGTTTCGCGGACGCGAAGCATGAAGAGGTTGTTGAAGTTACCGATCACTTGGCCAGCTTTGGCTTTGTTGCCGATCTTCGCCTCGATATCGCTCATTGTCTGGGTATAAGCGGTGACTTGGATTCCAGCCCCGCCACCCTTGTTGATCATGGGAATGAACTCGTTGCCCATGAGTTCGTTGAACTCGTCCGCGTGGAGGTTGATCGGCGTTTTAGATCCGCCATCTGCCCCTGGCAGACCGTCGTCGACGCCGTACTTGTAGATGTGGCCCGCAACCGAAACCAAGTCCGAAAACATGGAGTTGCCGACCGCTGCTGCTACCTCCGGGTCTGATAGCGCATCCAGCCCGATGTAAACGACTCCGCGCTTACGGACAATCTGCATCCAGTCAAAGATCGGTCGCGGATCGTTCAAATCGTTGTAGTCCGGCGATATGAGCTCAGCCATGCGCCCAGTAGTTAATTTCTCCAGCAAGGGGAGCAGGGATGCGACGATCTTGTCGAAATAGGTCTTGTCGTAGCGGACGGCGCTCCGCAACCCATCCATTACCGGATCCTCGACCCGCGTCTGTGACAGGTACTGATCGATCGCAACAACCCGGATCGGCTTGCCCTTCATGTTGAACGGGATGTTCTTTTCGTTGAGCTTCCCCTCGATCGCCACAATCTTTTCCCAGGCCTTCGGGTCTCGGCTGTCGAAATACTTCTGGCTGTATTCCAGGAACAACCCCTCGATGTTGATGACGTGTCGCTGGATCTTCGTGTAGTCAGGCCGCTGACCCAGCTCGTTTAGTGCCCTCGCAATGATGTTCACGAACCGCCAAGAGAACTCCTTGAAAGCAGCGCTGTTGCCTTCGCTCGGCAGCTGACCGGCGATCCTGCTTGCCACTTCGGAGATTCGTCCGAAGCGGCCAACTGCGTTGTACCTGGCAGAGTGGTCAGGCCATCCAAGGTGAAAGACGTAGAATTCGCCGAGCCTGCCGGCTCGCTTGGCCTCGATGTACATCCGCTTGAGCAGATCCGCATCGCCTTTCGGATCAAACACGATGGTCACTTCACCTCGGCGTATATCCTGAGTGACGAACACCTCCGCCAGGCGGGTCTTGCCGACGCGAGTCGTGCCGAGTACCAAGGTATGGCCAACCCGCTCGCCAAGTGGAAGCGAAACCTCAACCTCGTCTGGCTCTATGCCGTGGAGGCGTGGACTCCCTCCGACAGGCGGGAGGGGGCGTACGGGATTGCACCACACATCCCAGCTCGTCAACTTCGGCAACAGACTTATGGGGAAAGGCGCCCGCTCGAGCTTTTCCTCCAGCCGTCTTGCGAACAGGTATGAGCTGCGAGGCTCGACGTAGTTGCGGTACTCAGGTCGGAAGGTCTGGATCAACCGTTGGGTGTGCTTCTGCTCCCACCGAAAGCCACGGCCAATGAAGAGACGCTTGTTACTGACCGGAACCTGCTTACTGGTCATCACGTAGCGGGGGAGGCGACGAATGTTGCGTTGGTACCGGAGCACAGTCAGCCCCTGCCTCAGTCGGAGCCCCCCAAACGCAAGGAAGAAAACCGCTGTGACGTAACCGAACTCCGGTGACAAAGCGAGCGCCCATGGAGAGTAGATGCTCAGGAAGGCGCCGCAGAAACAGACGAACACCGTATAAAGCTCAACGGGAGGCCTCAGTAGCGCCTCGATCGCGTGTTGTTTGACTGGCATGTTATTGCTCTACGCTTTGGGCAGTAATCAGGACGGGGTAATGGTCGAGCCCCAAACGCTCGGCAACGTCATCTCCCGCGGCCGGCAGCATTCTCAAGTCAGGAGCGAGCGCCCTTAACTGAGCGAGTCGCCCAGCTGTTTCCACATTCACGACCATGCCCACAGCTCCTATGGCGCTCAACGCCTCGCCTCGCTCAACGAGCCACTGTCTCGACAGGTCATCATCGCCAACCATGAAGAAGGGCCGCAGACCCGGGGCATTTATCTCTCTTCTCTGGACCAGACCTGGGGTGACGCGCTGAGCCCGGACCGGGAGCATGTTCGCCTCAGAAACTTGTCGCAGAGGATGCCCCTGTGCCCTGGATGCGGCCTTGCCGCCTAGCGCTTCGTAATAGCGGGAAGCATCCTGGCCTCCACGGTCCTCGATCACTTTCAGATCCGCAGTAGCAAACCCGCAGGCCAGTGCCAGCGCTCCGCCAATGCATAGCGATATGCGAGTACGACGCGTAGGGAGGCCCCGCCGAGAATGAGTCGCCGTTTTCATGGGTTCGTCACCACTAGAGTCGTCAGCTTGTCTCCTGCGACGCGCTGAAGCTGTTTACCGAACGCTAGGCGGTAACGTGCGGCGGCCTCGCCGCCTGCAGGACGATGGTATTTACCAGCAGCGGCAGTCCAGTCACCTGTTTCGTCGTACCAGCCCCGCAAGATTTGCGCGCTGACCAGCAGGTTTTGATAAGGGTCCAGTGCATCGCACGGAGACTTGAAATGATGGCCGTTCCAGCCGATGTTCACCTGGCCTATCCCTGCGTCGACTCGCTTGGCGCCGACTTCCTGGATACCGATAAGCAGAGCCGTGCAGGCAGCACTGCGAGTGGCGAACCGGAACGGCTCCCCAGCTATGTTCAACGTCCACGGCCAAGGAATGTACCGCCCGTTAAGCCTCGTCCCTGATTCCTGCAGGGCGAGTGAGAACAACACTGTTGACGGCACACCAACCGATTGCGCGGCCAGCTGGTAGGCCGGGGGAGGGGTTTCCGCAGCAAAGATCGCCGGAGCCAGCAATCCCGTAAGCGCGAGGCTCGCAAATGTCTTCATTGGAGCACCCACTTCCCATTGGCGAATCTCAGGGCCAACGGCAAGTCTGTGCCGAGATTTGCGTCCGAACTCTCTTGTAGTTCCGCCCAGCGCCCTTCGTCGTGGTTCAGAGTGATTTGCCGGCTACGGACCTTCTCCGGCTCGATCCCTGCACTCCGCGCCCAGCTGCGAACCTTAGAGTCGTCACCTTCGCTTCCTACCACGTAAATATCAAAGGGGGTGTTCGACTGCTGCAGAGCGTTAGCCTTCTGAACGCATGGAGCACAATCACTGGCCACGAAGAGAGCAAGCCGGCCACTCCCACCAGACGCGGGGAGCCTTGCTTCTGAGCTACTGAACATTGGCTTCTCAGGCTTGAGGTTTACCACCTGCTGCCCCTGCACAACGACGCCTACGGCTTCGTCGTATGCACGTTGATACAGAAGCTCCTTCTGCATCCGCTGCGTCTCCATCTGTGCCTGAATCCGCGCGTAATGCATGCGCTCCTCGTCAGTGCGCGCTTCGATACCTAGTACGGAGACCGGATCGAGACCTGGCGAATAGATTCCCCTCGGCCCGTCCATCAACTCCTGGTATCGCTTCCAATCCTCGGCAGTCAGGCCCCACTCGGCAGCTTTCTCTTCTGCGGTGCGTGCGAGCTCAGTGTTGCGGATTTGACTGTCCACCATCGCCGAGGAAGAACCATCAGCGTGTACCGTTGAAGCCAGCGCAAGCAGCAGGGGGAGGATACGAACGAAGCGCATGTGAGCTCCTACCTATCGAAGAAAGACGACTTGTTCGGTCCCGCGCACATCAAACTCAGCGGTGCTTGAGCCGATCCGCTCAAGCCGCCAGGACTGCCTGACGTCCCCGGGGCGAATCAGCGAGATCTGGTCAAGCCTGGTGCTACCGATCGGAGCGATTGAGAGAAATCGTTCACCGCCGCGCACCTCAATCCCCACCACGTCGAAAGGGGGAGTCAGGACAACAGGCTTCGGGGCCGGCTTCTTCTGGGATGGACGTGAGACAGGCTGGGTTTGGGCTGGTGGTTTGGGCACTGAGAGGGCTGCGACGCGTTTGCCCAACGCATCCATGCCCGTCTGCAAGGTCTCAATCTGCGCTGTCAGGGCCAGCAGATCGCGGGCAGTACTGTCGTCACTGCGGAGCGATTCGACCTGTTTCTTGAGCGTTTCGAACTGCCGGGTCAATGCGGCATGTGCCGATTCAAAATCACTCCGCTGCAACACCTGTTTCTGGCGATCGACAATGCCAGTCAGCTCTTCGTCAACCAGGGCCAGATGCTCATTAACTCCTTTGATCTGCAGCTCAAGTCGTTTGTCCTGTTGCGCGCTTGATAGCCGCCCGATCTGCCATTGCTGAACACCACCCCAAACAGCTAGCAGGACGAACGCCGCCCCGAACGCTATTGGCAAAGCGGGCGACTTCTTCGGTTGAGCACGACGATCAGCAACGCGGCGCTCCTCAGGCGCCATTGGGGGAGTCACCGGGCACCCCCTTCCACTTGGGTGGCTGAAGCATTCACCAACGGAGAAGGTGTGGCTATACGCTCATATCCTGGACGCTTCTCGAAGCAGATGTTGCGCGAGACCTCGTCGACGATGACCTGCCATGCGGGTCCAGCAAGGACCTGAACAGTGTTCCGCAGCGTCATAGGGCCAAGCTGGTATTGCGAGGCCGGCAAGGGCAGTCCGTAAAGCACCTTGATCTCATCAGTCGCGGGGCAAAGACGGTATCCAGAGCGTTGCAGCACATAGCGCATTGCATCGTGAACGCTAGGGTTCATCGACTGCGGAACGGTGACATCGATGATCTGACTTAGCAGATCTCGCTGCTCAGCCCTGGGGGAGGTACTGACCAAGGTGTACCTTCCATACCGCACTACCGGCTCCGGTACCGGCGCAGCCCCGTTGGGATAGAGATCAGGCCGCACTTGCTCAGGGACGCGGCTGGCGTTGGCGGTCCCTGCTGATGCTCCAGACTCAGACCTATGTGTCGATTGGGCGCAGCCCGCAAGGGCAATCGCAAATAGCAGAGCGCCGGCCTGGATGCAGCCCCGGGCAGCTGCGGCCGAATGTCTGGGATCAACCATGTGTAAGCCCTCATTCCGAGATGGCTTGCACGATGACTCTGCGGGCTTTTTATCGCAGCAAACAATGCGAAACCGGCCGCTTCCTATTTTTTTGTAGAGGGTCCCGCTGTATCTTCGCTCCCCCATGACCAGTAGTAGAGCGACAGCCCGATGGAGGAGTACATCCGGTTATTCCGCGAAGCAATGGAGAGGACAAACTCGGTTTCGCGTGGCTTATCGAACTACCCACTGGAGCTAGAGCCCTCCCACTTCATCGACCTGCCGGCTGTAGCGTCAGCCATTGCGAAGGATTTTTCGGAGTTCCTTCCTCACACCGACGTTCTGCCTGGGAAATGCTTCCGTGTGGCACGAGAGCTTTCCTACGTGCTGTTTGATCTGAGGATCAGACATACCGTTACCGTAGGCGATGTTGAGCTGGATGACGGGCTTTATGTGAATGTGAGCCCTGAGCAGCTGCTGCGGGACGTGCTGGATGGCTATCAGCTCGATTCTTTTGAGGGTCGTCCCGCTGGCAAGCCAATCAATGCGCATGCATGGATCACGCTGGAGAACGGCTCGGTTATCGACGCTACGATCTTGGCATCGCAACACCGTAAGAGGGCGGACGCAGGCAAACCGCTATCCTTTGACGATGCAGTCTTCTACACAGGCAAGCCGGGCACAGTCGTTCGGCGATATATCCCGATGATGACCGGCCTCGTTTACCACCAGAAAGCTCTGACGGACTTGATAGACGGCGATTTCCAGAACTACTGCCAGTGGGCCGAGGACTACGGAAGGATGATGGGCCGAATGGACTTGATGAGGTTAGTGCCCGCCCTCTCCACCATTTGAGTTTGAGTTGAGCTAGTAACTACCGGGCCATAGCCCGGTCTGGTGCAGACCCTACGGTTCAAAGCCACTGCCTGGTTCCTTTCTCTGCCGACGCATTTCTGTAACGTCTGGTGCGGCGTTGACCTGTTGGTAGGCGTTTTCGAGCTCAGCCAGCAGCTCTTGGTATTGTTGGTCGTTTATTTCTCCACTATCCCGGAGGCCTGCGATTTCGTCGCTCAGCTGTTGAAAACGCGCCGCAGCCACCCCCTTTTTTAATCTAGCAACACCGGCAATCTTTATCTGCATTCTGGCGAAGGCGTCGCTCACCGCACTATTCATAGAATCCTCTCCTCAGGTTTTTTCATCGCATTTCCACTATTCAGTTTGAGGTGCCGACAGCGACCCAGCATTTGGCTCCGTCGTAATCATTGCCGCCTTCGGCGATGAATACGTGGCCGGCTTCGTCCACTGCATACGCACCAGGTTGTTCGTGACCCGCATCCCGCAAGCAGTTTTTCCATCCGTAAACCTTGCCCTCAAAAAGCAGTACGACGCCCCCTTTGCGTTCGGGGTTGGCCTCGCGGTATCGCCGAGCGGCGATCTGTAACTCACTTTGTAGATCGACCATTGCGAGTTCCATGGCGGTAGTCCTAAGGCTTCACGCCGTTAGCTTGTCGAGAAAGCAGTGCCATGACCTCCGCGGCCTTACACTGCGTGTCTACATCATCAATCTGAGCGGCAATCACCCATAGCCCCATTAAATCTGCTCCGAGCTTTGTCTTCCCATGACCTTGAAGTTTAGCTAGCCGACTCATGTATCCGTCTTGCTCTGAGCGTGACCGGTTGCAGAAGTCAGAGATGCTTCCGAATTCCTTAATAAAACTAGAATGCAATACATCAATAACTAAGCCAGCACCTATCAGATCAGAAGTTTGAGCGGTCCGGCATTGACGTTGAAGACGACTCAGAGCCTTTTGCGTCGGGGATTTTTTCCTGAACAACCAGAGCATGAGTCATTCCTAAAACAGATCTAAATCAGTGGCATGCATTGCGGGCTCTGCCTTGGTTTCCTTCTCAGCTAACTCTGCCAGCATCACCAGCGCATCATCCCTGAGTCGCTTCACTCTCGATAGAATTCCGTACAACTCCAAGCCGTACTCAGGCGTCAGCAGCTCGGCAATGAGCTCAATGTTATCGTCATCCCGAATCAGGCCGACTGAAGAGATGAGATAAAAACAGGCCTCCCCTAATTGGTGGCGAGGCGGTAGGTCAGCAGTTCTCGCCTCGGTGGCAGCTATGTACGCGTCAAGCACCTCTTCCGCCGCAAACCAGCTCTTCTCTATGCCGTCTGCGTCCTGAGGCTGTCGTAGCAGCTGGTCATGCATCAGCTGAATTGCACGTTCCCTTTGAGCCTTGGTGAGCCTCATCACTGCCCCTTCGTCGAATGGCGATTCGGCTTTGTAGGGGTCGCCTCAGAAAACGGAAAATAAAGCACGCTAAGCCGGTTGCAGCGGTCGTAGCGGCCTGAACTTGCCCGCGCCGATCTTGGCGCTGCTGCGCCAGAGGTAATCGCCGGTGAGGTTGATGTGCTCCCAACCGAGCGGCGACAGGTACTGCAACAGCGCGTCATCAACGGCATGGCCGTTGCCACGCAGCGCGTGCGCAGCCCGTTCCAGATAGACCGTGTTCCACAACACGACGGCAGCCGTTACCAGATTGAGGCCGCTAGCCCGGTAGCGCTGCTGCTCGAAACTGCGGTCGCGGATTTCACCCAGGCGGTTGAAAAACACTGCCCTGGCCAGCGCATTGCGCGCCTCGCCCTTGTTCAGGCCGGCATGCACGCGGCGGCGCAGTTCCACGCTTTGCAGCCAGTCCAGGATGAACAGCGTGCGCTCGATGCGGCCCAGCTCGCGGAGCGCCACGGCCAGGCCGTTCTGGCGTGGGTAGCTGCCGAGCTTTCGGAGCATCAGGGAGGCCGTCACCGTGCCCTGCTTGATCGAGGTGGCCAGCCGCAGGATTTCGTCCCAATGGGCGCGGACGTGCTTGATGTTGAGCGTGCCGCCGATCATGCCTCAATCTGACGGTAGCGAGTCGCAGGCGTTCGGATCGGCATCGGTTTCGTTCCCTGTCTTGGCACGCGCTTCGAAGCGTTGATAACACTCCAACCCGCAGAAGTGCTCGACGTATTCCGCGCCTTCCGGGGTGAAGGCGGCATCGAGCGGGATTTCCTTGCAGCACACGCAGCAACTGGTGGTGGTCGAGTCACTTGCATTCATGGTGGCACCCCTCCATTGACTGACGAAGACGGCGAATGCCGCCGCCGGCATTGGCTTCGCGAACAGGAAGCCTTGTCCTGTGTCGCAGTCCGCTTGTCGCAATAGATCAAGACTCGCCGATGTTTCCACGCCTTCAGCCACCACATCCATGCCCAGCCCGTGCGCAAGCTGAATCACGGTGTGCACGATGGTTTGGTCGCGGCGGTCGTTGGCGAGCCCGGCGACAAACGATTGGTCGATCTTGAGCGTGCTGATTGGGCAGCACTTCAGATGTTGCAGACAGGAATACCCCGTCCCGAAGTCATCGGCGGCGAAGCGCACACCGATCTGCCGCAAGGCGTCCAGGGCGGGGAAGATCGCCGGATCACCAAACGCGACCGATTCGGTCAGCTCGATTTCGAGATACTCGGCGGGCAACTCGGCATCAGCCAGCACGCCCTTTACCCACCCGTCGAAGTCCGGTCCCACTTGGCTCGCCGAAACATTGACGGCCAGCCGGAACGGTCGCCATGCCAGCATTCGCCAGTCACGCATCTGGCGGCAGGCTTCGCCCAGCACCCAAGCGCCGATTTCAGGCATCAGGCCGGACGATTCGACCACGGGCAGGAACTGGCCCGGTGGCAATAGTCCAAGCGTCGGATGACGCCAGCGCAACAGGGCTTCCGCGCCGACAATCCCACCACTGCGCAGATCGACGACGGGCTGGTAGTGCAGTTCAAGCTGCCCGCGCTCGACCGCTTGGGCCAGTTCCGGCGTCGTCCATCCATCCGGCCGGAAAGCGCTCATTCTCTTTCCCTGAATGCCCGCAACGCCCGCGACAGGGACAGAAGGAACAGGCCGGTCAAACCGAGCGCCGCGATGACCCAATGCTCGCCGAGGAAAGCACCGGCGGTTGTGCCGGCCAGCACGACAGCGAGGATGGGCAGGTGGCAGGGGCAAGTCAGCACAGCCAGTCCGCCCCACAGGTAGCCGGTGATCGGTTTGTGCGTCTCGGACGGCAAGCGCTCGGG
>OLII01000140.1_pt1 | contig 27091 bp, 24 predicted proteins | sample 1609481 | NCBI WGS metagenome assembly OLII01 (sample SAMN05416859, study PRJEB24817) | seawater metagenome | isolation source: Sea water | place: Canada:Atlantic | collected 2013-11 | reverse complement strand
TTAAATCGATATTAATTACGCTTCGAAGTGCATCTTGGTTGTAACGCTCAATTCGGGTATTTTTAGCAAATGCTGTCGGTAACAAACCACCCGACATAATCAAGACATCGTTAAAATCACAATCATCGTTTAGTTCATAAATAGCAGGACGTCTGACTTCCCCTTCAACACTGATGGTACTGCCTTTTGGTGAAACAAAAACCACATCACCTGATTGCAGCAATACGTCACTACTTGAATCACCACTAATAAGTAGGTCATACAAATCTAATGTGGTAACTAGCTTACCTGCACGCTTTAGCTGGATATCTCGTAAACTACCGATATCACTAATACCACCGGCAGCAAAAATAGCATGAGTAATACTCGACAATGAGCTTAAAGTGTAAGGTCCTGGTTTGTGAGCATCACCTAAAACAAACACTCGCATAGAGCGCAGTGCAGCCATGCCGACCACAACATCAACACCAATCACCTTTTCTTTAATTCGCGCGGTTAACAAGCGCTTCATCTCGTTAAATGATAAACCTGAAACAGTAAACGGTCCGTGTGATGGGAAAACTATTTGCCCTTCACGGTTAACCGCTAGCTCTAATTCTTCTTTATCTTTACCAAAGATTTGAATTGAAATTTTATCGCCTGGGCCAATGATATATTCCGCAGGAATAGCAATATCCATCATTGGCGCAAAGGTTTGCGGTGCATTGGCAAAAACTTCATAACCAAAAGGCTTTAACTCTTCAGTCTCTGCTAACTCAACTAATTCTTGTTCTTCATTAAGAGGGTTACCTTCTGCATCAAACTGAGTGCCACGTGGAAAAGTTTCAGTATTAGCCGCTTTATTATCTGTAGAACCAGATGAAAGCTGACCTTTAATACTATTTAAATCAACCCCCATACTTTTTGCTAAGGCTTTTTGCTGCGATGGCGGTAATTTTTTAAACTGCTCTATTTGCGCTTGGCTTACTTGACCCGCGGCGTTGACAGTGAAGGTCATTATTGAGGAGAGAAAAGCAAAAGCTAGCGTGACAGCCGAAACTAGCTGAAAGCTGGCAGCAGAGTAATTATTAATTCGTTGTTTTATAGCGGTTATCATTTTCGCAAAAATTCCTATAAAGCCTATGCGGTTTTAGATTTAAACAAAGCATCAGAACTATCCATGAATAATTATCTAAAGCTTTAAATTTTGACATTAAAATTAGTGACGCGGAAGTTTACCAGTATATAGCTAGGCAAACAATAATTTAACTTATCTAGCGCTTAGTTTAATTGTCATAATGTTAGGTAAGTGCTAGGAAACATTTCGCTACAGCTTCCAAAGCTATATAGACATTGATTTAGAGCAAAGCTTGCCTTTATTTGCTCACAAAGGTATAACACCTCTTTACTTATTTTGAGGCGTGTAAAATCGCTTAAGTAAAAACTAACGCTAATGATTATAAAAATTAAAATCTAGGATAATGATATGACTCAACCTAATACGGGTACGCTGTTTGGCCACCCTAAAGGACTTTTCCTTTTATTTGGTACTGAAATGTGGGAGCGTTTCGGTTATTACGGTATGCGTGCCTTATTGGTATTGTATCTAATTGCCTCTGTACAAGATGGTGGTTTTGGCTGGACCAATCAAGAAGCTCTAAGACTGTATGGTTTTTTCACCATGGCTGTTTATTTAACGCCGGTAATCGGTGGTTGGTTAGCAGATAACTTTATTGGTCAACGTAAAGCAATTATCTGGGGGGGGATTATATTCTCCGCAGGTTACTTCACTTTAGGTATTCCAAAGTCAATGCTTGTTGGCATGGAAGAAACAGTTTTCTATATCGGTTTAGCACTTATCATTACCGGTAATGGTTTATTTAAAGCCAACGTTTCTAGCTTAGTGGGCGATTTATACGAAGATGGCGATCACAGACGTGACGGTGCCTTCACTATTTTCTACATGGGTATTAACCTAGGTGCATTCCTAGCGCCAATCACTGTTGGTGTTTTAGGTGAGCAAGTTAACTGGCATTACGGTTTCATTTTAGCCGGTTGTGGTATGTTAATTGGTTTAACATTACAACTTACCTTAGCAAATAAATATTTAGGTGACATCGGTGTTGAACCGTCAGCTAAACGTTCTACAGGCAAACAAGAAGCACATGCTCCGTTAACATCTCAAGATATGGATCGCATGAAAGTTATCTTAATCATGAGTATGTTCTCAGTTATTTTCTGGGCTGGTTTTGAGCAAGCGGGTGGTTTATTTACTATCTACGCTTCTGACTTCACCGACCGTACTATTTTTGGTTTTGAAGTAGCAGCATCATCGTTCCAATCATTAAATGCGATGTTTATTATTCTGCTTGCACCGTTTGTTGCTTCTGTTTGGGTTAAAATGGGTTCAAATGAACCAACCTCACCAAAGAAATTCGCTCTAGCGATGTTATTTTTGGCACTAGGTTTCTTTGTTATGCTTTGGGCAACTATAGTTCAAGGTGGCGATGTTGCTGTTAAAGTAAGCATGTTATTCTTAGTATTTGCTTACCTTTTCCATACTTTAGGTGAGTTATGTTTATCACCAATTGGTTTATCAATGGTAACTAAACTAGCACCGCTTAAATTCACTTCATTATTAATGGGTATTTGGTTCTTCTTTACCGCTTTATCTAACTGGTTAGCCGCATTTATTGGCTCATTTGTTGGTGAAGGTGAAGAAATGGTTAACAATGCCGCTAATATATTTATGGGTGTTGGTGTTGGCGCTTTAATTACCGGCCTTATCATCTACCTTTCAGCAGGTAAATTAGTTGAATGGATGCACGGTGCTGAAGGTGATCACACTAGCAATTTAGAAGAAAAGCTTGAAGAAGAAATTTCAGTTACAGGTACTCATGAAGGGGTTTCTGAAACGCATAACTAGTTAACACTAGCTTCAAGTACATAAATAATATTAAGCTAGGCAAGTAATTGCCTAGCTTTTTTTATAACTATTCAAACAGCAAAATAATATTTTATGAAAGAACGTTCCCAGATACGAAAAATAGTCAGAGCAAGGCGTAATGCACTATCTAATGTAGAGCAATTACAAATGGGCATTGCGTTAAAAGAGCGTTTATCTGCTAATAAAAAATTACAGCAGGCTACGCGTGTTGCCATATATTTGAGTAATGATGGCGAGCTATCAACGGCTCAGTTTATTGATTGGTGTTGGCAACAGCAAAAAGAAGTCTACTTACCTGTCGTTCACCCATTTAGTGCTGGAAACTTACTTTTTCTTCGCTACCAAAAAGATACCGCTCTTGTAAGTAATGTCTATGGTATTTTAGAGCCTAAACTTAATGTAGGTAGTGTTTGCCCACTCTCTGCACTTGATGTTATTTGTACGCCACTAGTTGCTTTTGACAAAAGTGGTGCACGATTGGGCATGGGTGGTGGGTTTTATGATCGAAGCCTAGCTAAATGGCAGGAAACCAAGCTTTACCCTATCGGGCTTGCTCATGATTGCCAATTAGTTGAACAAGTACCAACCGAAAGCTGGGATATTCCTTTACCTGAGATTGTCACCCCAAGTGAAAATTTTCTGTTCTAACGCCATATTCATCTTTATCAGTGTTCACCTTTGCTGTTAACTAACCTAGTGCTCAACTAGACTAGCGGCCAACTGAGCTCGTTAAACACTTGCTGCCATTGGTTATCAAACGGTGCTTCAATAATAAGCTTCTCACCTGTCACCGGATGATTAAAGGCTAATGACTTGGCAATTAACATAAGACGTTTATATCCAAAGTGTTCGATAAAGAATGGATTTTGTTTATTATCACCATAATTGATATCACCAATAATTGGGTGCCTTAAATGTGCCAGGTGACGTCGTATCTGATGGCGCCTTCCGGTAATCGGTTGCACTTTTACTAAGGAATAGCGAACACTATCAAATTTTCCGACTTTTATTGGTAAGCTGGCTTGGTGAACAACCTGATAATAACTTTGGGCAACTTGCGCAGGCTTGTCACGGCTGACATTTTTATCTCCCAACTTATCGAGTTTTTCTTTTAGCGAATGATCAATTAACCCGCTAGGCTCAGCAAGGTGACCTCGAACTAGAGCAAAATATGTCTTAACAATTTCAACCTGAGTATCATCATCAACGTTACTTTTCACTTCCCCCTCTTCTTCTGAACTTTGAGCATTGTTCGTTGCTAGATAACTTTTATTGGCAAAGGCATCACTCAAGCTTGTAGCAACTTCTTTGGTTAGCGCGAAAAGCAACACACCCGATGTCGGCCTATCTAAGCGGTGTACCGGGTAAACATATTTACCTACTTGGTCGCGTACTAGCTGCAAAGCAAAATAAATTTCATCCTTGTCCATAAAGCTGCGATGCACGAATAAACCTGCAGGTTTATCTACGGCAACAATATATTCATCTTGATACAAAATATTAAGCACGGGTTTAGGGGGCTCTATTATTTCATCAACACTTATCATAAATTCCCCTATTGCTCACTCAAAGCTAAATCAATGCGTTGAATTATATCGATTAATTGTTGACCATGCCCTACTAAGTGCTTAAATGACTCTTCTGCCATTGGGGTTAAAGCAATCTTACGAGGTAAGGGCTGAGCTGAAGTTATTAATTGAATCATTTTAGGGATAAAAATAAACTGCAACCACTGCTGAAAAGAAAGTGTGTCATAACAAAAAGGTGCGCTGCTTGATAATGCAGCATCACTAGGCGGTAAAGCTTGCCAAAATTCAACGGCTTTAAGCTCACAAGCTAATTGTTTCAGTAAGTATTCGAGTTGTTCAATATCTTTTTTTATCATCAATGTAAGGAGGGATAATTTTGCTATGTTAATGGCGTCATTATCCTTATAATAACGGGCTATAACAAGCAGCAATATTTACAATTTATGACTGACACAGCAACAAACCCAGCTACCCTATCAGAGTTACTGAAACTATCAGGCTCACAATATCGCCTTTATGATATTGGTCGTTTAGTTAACAAGCTTCCGAAAGAGCAGTTTGAAAAAGTTGAATTAAACCAACTGCCGTACCCGACACCAGTTCAAGGGCATGCTTGTATCGCAATAACCTTTTGGCAAAAACAATCCTCACAACCTTATCTTTGGTTATTAAAGTTACCACTTGATGAACGAGGCTTGTTAAATCAAGGGGCTCGTAATCATTTTATTGCTATCATTATTGAAGCGCTTGGTGCAGATTTAACCCAAGAGACGTCAAAAAAACAAGAAGAATTACTTAGCAGTAACCCTTATTTATATACTCCTGCGCAATATAAATTAGCAAGTTTAAACAGTAAAATTAAAGTTGATTTAAAACAAAATGTTGGTGAGCACTTCTCAACATTTGTTAATTACCTTCAAAATGATTCTGCTTGGGACAACTGGCAGCAAATTGGTGTGCAAGGTATTGCTGACTTTGTTGCAAATATTGAAAATAAAGACAATTGTCAGCTGCTGGTGAATGCCCTGCCTTATTTACCCAATGAAGTACTTATCCCGGTTTGTGGTGCATTAGAAAATGAAAAATTCACTATTAATTTAATAGAAGCATTAATCAGTCTATTTAATAAAGCGTTAAATGAAGAGTCTGATACTGATAAGGCGCAACAGTTCTTGCGTGCTCTAGCAGCAAATAGTAATCATATACACGTAATTAAATTAATTACTGAACTGCTAGATAAAGAGCAAGTTAATGCTGAGCTATTAATCATCTTATCAGGTCGATGCTGGCAAGCCTTAGCGGATGAAAAAGTACTTATGAGTTACTTAGAACACCTGCTTAAAAATGACGACTTAACAATGTTTGCGAGTATTTTTAAAGACTTAGTAAGTATTCCATTAATTCGACCTGTTGCTTTTCATTGTATTCGCAATGAAAATCGCTCGCCAGCTTTGGCCAGCGCAATAGGGCAACTTTTTAGACCAGCATAGGTATATTTACACATGGAAAATATTTACTATCTCTTGTTCTTTTTCTTATTCTGTTGGTATTTCGTTTACTTAAGGCAAGTATCTGAAGCGGCAAAGCGACATGTTAATCGCTATTGTAAAGATGCCGGGTTACAGTTTATTTCACTCGCTCGACGTTCAAGTCGATTAAAAATTAGCAAACAATACGGTATATGTATTTACAGCACCTTTGATTTCGATTTTAGTGGCGATGGTGAATCAAGTAACCAAGGAAGCCTAACGCTATATGGGCTTAAGTTAGAAAAAGTTAACTTGCCTGCCTATCGCGTGAATTAATACTGACCTTTTTAGCTAAAAGCTTTACTATGGTAACTTCACCATTAACTTTGTGAAGTTACATAATAACAAACACTTACTTTTCATATTTGTTGGAGATTCTTGTGCCATTTTTACAAGCTGTTTTTTGTTTAAAAGGATTTGATGATCGTAGTCGCTACTTTGCAACATCACTGTTTGCATTAATCGGTTTTATTTTTTGCTCGGCAATTTTTTCAGCCTACCCTATATTCAGTTTTGCTATTTTAGCCCTATTAAGCACGGTACTTGCTTTTAGCACTAAACGTAGACTCCGTGACGCTAAATTAAATAAAAACTGGCAATTAGTCCCCGCTGCCCTATTGCTATTAACTGGTGGTTTAAGTTTAATCATTGGCACGAGCAGTAGTTATTATTTATTGATATTACCTGCGCTTAGCGCAACATTACTGCTTACTTACCCGAGTAGAAATAATCAGGTAAACGCTAACTACATTTTTGGTTATTACGGGCCGGTAGATTTAGCAATTTATCATCAAGAGTCTACACCTTTGAAAAGCCATAGCCAAAGAATTGAGCCGACACTAGCAGCAGAAGGTACTAATGAGCATGCATATGTTCAAGAGTCTTCACCTGAACTCGTTAGCGATTCAGTACCCTACACGACAAACAGCAAACAAGTCGATATTGGCGAGCTGATTCGTTTAAAGTTTCTAAATAATAGAAAATTTCAGTTGGCTGTCATCGCAAGTGTTGCCCTTATCTTTATTGCGGTATTTATCAGCAGTGCCATTAATTCTTTGACGCAAAGCTTACCTGACGTCAAAGAGGCTGAAACGCAACAAACAACAAAAATTCAAAACCAAGCAAGCAATATATTTAGCAATAAAGGCCAATTATTAGCGATGCCTGATAACTTCAATTTATATTTATCTACATTTCAAGGGATTATAATTCATTGGCAAGCGGATCAAGTCGAAAGTGGTGAGCTATGGTCACAAGCAACGGCTACTGGCGATGAAAGCTGTCAAGCGATCAAGTTTAACAAGGGCTCCTCTCTACGTCCTTTAAACGTTTTAGTTGAAAATGGTAGTGACTATTATGCCAGTTTCTCCCCAATGGATAGCAAGGAGCTCGTACGCGCCTTGGCCTTTCGCGGTAAGTTTTCTTTATGTGGCTATAGCTTCTCTCTCAAAGGTAGTCAGGCAGCACTAGGGAAAAATAACAATTATGCGCACTATCTAGATAAAAGCGCTTAACTTACCCCTTTGCGTATCTAACTTTTCACTTTCTTAAGTCAATAACAATAAAGGCTGCTCAACAATGTTGAGCAGCCTTTTTAATAGCTAAAATTAAGATATTCTGAATTAGAGTGGCTTTGTTTGAGAGCCTTATTTTTAGACCCTTATTGAGAAAAACAAAAACCAGACGCTAATAAGTCATCATAAATATATCGCATTGCTACTGTGTTCTCTGTTAAGGAGTCATCCCATTTATCACGCTTTTCAAAACCAAGCGCACTGATATTGTAATAATGATCTGTTTTGATATGACTCTGATCTAAACAAGCCTTTGTACACCCAAGCTCACATCCGTCAATTGCAATGATTGGTCTTCCCGATTTAGCAAGAGCCATGATTGGCGCTACTTGACCAATAACACCTGAAATACAAGACATTTCAGCAAGGCCATCACCGTCTAAATTAAGCGAAATATTATGTGCCATTTGCGCTAGATTGGAACAACCAGAGCAAGAATACACAACTGGTTTATCATTTTTTGTAATTAACGGGTCCTGTATGTTTTTCATAATGCCCACCTTCTATAATGCTAAAATAGTTTCTTTTCCTTTTGATGTTATTTTAACAAGCGTTAACGCTAAGGTGTTGATATAGATCATCCCTCGACACAATAACCCTAAAATATTTAAGGTTACTTGTGCCAGTCGTTCATTAACTGTTGAATCTTGTCCATATTTAGGTGTTGTTGACAAGCTTGACTTACCCTTTCAATTGCCTGCTGTTCTAGCGTATCAATATCAACTGACTCAACCACCTGATAACCCACCCAGTCCATAAAGAGTTGTAGTGCTTTAGGTTGATCAAAAAGCCCATGTAAGTAACATCCGGCAATTTGCTCGTCACCTGATACTAATCCTTGTCCTTGGCCATTAATATTCAATAAGTATTTATAAACACTGCCAGCTTTAGCTGATAAATGACTTGCACCGGCATGAATTTCATAACCACTTATCGCTGCGCTTTTATTGCCAAGTTGCAGCTGACCAGAAACATTAATTAAAGTTTTCTGCGGCTTTAATCGGGTGTTGATATTAAAATACCCTAACCCTTGGCTAATGCCTTCAGGGCCTTCCAAACCGTCAGGGTCTTCAATTAGCTGCCCTAACATTTGATAACCGCCACAAATACCAATAACCTTACCCTGATAGCGCAAGTGCTTAGCAATATCATCATCCCAGCCGCGAACACGCAGAAATTCAAGGTCACTACGGACATTTTTACTACCGGGCAGAATAATTAAATCACAGGCCGGAATACTTACTTTTTCTGGACAACTTTCGCCCTCAGCACCTTTAGCAAATAAGAACTGACAATCTATATCTTGATGGTGTCGTAACGCATCAAAATCAGTATGGTTGCTCATATGTGGATAAACTAAGACAACAACTCGAACTTTTTGCTTAGTTTGCCCTGTATTATCAAAGCTTTGTTGAGTCACTAAAGCATCTTCTGAGGAGATATCTAACCCATGCAGGTAAGGTAATACCCCAAGTACCGGCTTATTGGTCTTTTGTTCTAACCAAGTAAGTCCTGACTCTAGTAAAGTAATATCACCGCGAAAGCGATTAATGACAAAACCAACCACGCGGTCTTGCTCTGTTTGCGATAGCAACATCAAGGTGCCAACCAGTTGAGCAAAAACGCCACCTTTATCGATATCTGCAATGATAATCACTGGGCAGTCAACCGCTTCAGCAAAGCCCATGTTGGCAATATCGCCCTCACGTAAGTTAATTTCTGCTGGACTTCCCGCCCCTTCAACCACAACAATTTGATATTGCTCTTTAAGGCGCTGATGTGAGGAAAGTACCGCCTGCATGGCAATTTTTTTATAGTCTTGATACTCACTCGCCTCCATATTAGATGAAGTTCTATTAATCAGCGCTTTACCATGGACAATAACTTGCGCTCCGGTATCACTGTTTGGCTTGAGTAAAATAGGATTAAAATCAACATTTAATGCTTGTCTCGCGGCTTTAGCTTGTAATGCCTGTGCTCGTCCTATTTCGCCGCCACAGGGAGTAACCGCACTATTGAGCGCCATATTTTGTGGCTTAAAAGGCGCGACTTTAACGCTTAAATCAGCAAAATAGCGACAAAGTCCAGCCACCAGGGTAGTTTTTCCAGCATCAGAAGTAGTTCCCTGAATCATTAAGGTTTTACATAGTTTTGACGAGTTTTGTTGTGCTGTAGGCACACTCTCGCTTCGCTTAGCCTTCATTAGGCTGCTCCTTTAAAAATGGCATTGCAATAGTTTTGACCTGCTGAAAAATAGCTGGTTGAGCAATATCCTGCACTGAGTTGACTTGTTGCAGGTTTGCTTCGGATTTATTAACGCAATATTGACTAATAGCGACACGACTAAGGCTGGCATAATCAACTTTTAAATTTTGATGCCATGCGCCCTGCTGCCAATCTAGCTGTAAGATGTGGGCAAGTATCATCCTGATCACACCACCATGGGCAATCAACAATATTCGTCTAGGTTTCAATGTCGTAGAACTAGCAGCAGCTACAGCAACTTGCTTTTGAGTTATTGCAAGTTGTTGGTTAACAAGTGTTTGCCATGCTTTGATTACTCGAATATGAAAATCGGATAACGATTCGGCTTCTGGCAATGTTATATGTGCTGGTTGCTCAAAGAACCTCTCTAAACAACGCCAATGAAGCTTTGACTCTGTTATTTTATCAGCACGTTGCTTTTTACTCTTTGCAGCTTCATCAAAAGGAACATTATCAGAAGAAGCATCACCAAAAGGTGCACTATCAGAAGGAGCATCACTAAAAGGAGCATCATCAAAAGGAGCATCGCCAAAAGGAATGTCATCAAAAGGGACACCATCATAAAGGCCAAAGTTCATTTCTTGAAAATCATTTACAACCGTAAGTGGTAACTGATGCTGTTGAGCAAACGCTTTGGCAATTTTATGACAACGCTGCAAAGGTGAACTGATGATATCGTCATAACGACTTTCTGAATTTTGTTGAGCCGTTAATACAGTCAATAACTTGTTATTATCTTGCGAAGAAGGGCTAACATCACTAACGCCATATAACGCAGGTTTACCTTCAACGCTTACATGTCTAAGTAAATCTATTTCTATCATAAATAACCTTAGTAGCTTTAATAGCCAAGAGCGTTAACTTTTAATGGTAAGTGGAATACCCGCCGTAACTAAAGTCACCTTGTCGGCAATTTTTGCTACACCTTGGTTTAACCAACCACAATAATCAACATATAAGCGCGTCGATTCCCCCATGGGAATTACACCTAAGCCGACTTCATTGCTAACAATAACGATATCAACAGAGGTGTTCGATAAACTGGTTAATAATTTGTTTATTTCAGCTTGCAGGTGTTGCTCTTGTTGGCCGTTACATTTATCAATAACGCCATAAAGCTGGTTATTGAGCCACAATGTTAAGCAATCGAGTAAATAGATATTACTTTTATTCAATGAAGGAATAGTCTCAGCTAACGCTAGCGGGCACTCAAGCAACTGCCATTCACTCCCCCTATCAGCTTGATGCTTAACAATTCGACTTGTCATCTCATCATCGATATTGGTCGCTGTAGCAAGATAAACTGGTCGTTTATCTTGCTGCCTTGTTAACTCAATTACCTGCTGCTCGGCAAAACTTGATTTACCTGAACGCGCTCCGCCTAAAACAAAATGAATCACCGACAACTCCTAAGTAAACGATTTAAAGGCTTAATGATTTAAAGACAAGGTAAATTAAGCAGTACTAGCTCTTTAGCCATTGCTAGCATTCAACACTGGCAGCACCAAGACAGAGTAGAACTAAAATGAAGCTAAAATGAAGCGAGTAATGTTATATATATCAATAATTCAGCAATTTGCTGAGCAGCTCCAAGGCAATCACCCGTAAAACCATTAATCTTGTTCATTAACCATTTTTTAAATAACCAACGAAACACCAATAACACCAATACAATATTAAAAATAATTGCACTGGAATAAAACATTAACGGCACAGCGCCGATTAGCACCAAGATGATTAACTCAGACGGTGACTGCTGTTGTGCTAAGGGTTTGCTTTTACTGTGCTCTGAATCAGTGACATAAGGCATGCTTGATATCAAACTACCAGCAACGGCCCTAGATAAACTTGCTGCTAAAATAATCGCCAAAACTAATTGCTCAAGATTATGATTAGCTATTTCAACTAAGCTGGTGAACTTGATCAGCAATGCCATCAATAAAGTCACAGCGCCATAGGTACCGATACGGCTATCTTTCATTATCTGCAAGCGCTTATCTACGTCGAATGCACCGCCAATACCGTCAGCCATATCGGCTAAACCATCTTCATGAAACGCACCGGTTAATAATAAGCTAATAACCATGACTATTAAAATCGACAGGCTTGTAGGTAAAAAGCTGTAAAAGAATAAAAAACTAAAAGCCGTGATCAAACCTAATAACAAGCCGACTAATGAAAAATAGCGATTAGCCTGATTCAATAAACTAGCTGAGTAGTGCATCGATTTAGGCACTGGAATACGCGTGAAAAAACTTATTGCTAGGTAAAATAAATTAAGCTGCCTTTGAAAAGCTTTAACAGCTGCTAAATTCAAACCGTAACCCCTGCACTTTCAAAACTCGCCATATCATTATAAAAGCTTGCCGCCGATTTAATTAACCCAAAGGCTAAAGCCGCCCCAGTTCCTTCCCCAAGACGAAGACCTAAATTTAAAAGTGGCTGAGTATGATGTTGAGTAAAATTTTGCGCCCCTAGCAACTCCTCTAGCAATGCTTGATGAGCTTTTTCTTCTGAGACATGTGAGAAAATAAGATAATTTGCAACATTTTCATTTAAACGGATAGCTACGAGTGCGGCAACAGTAACAATGAAACCATCAATCACCACAGGCACACTCATTGCTGCTGCCGCTATAATAGCAGCAACCATTTGCACTATTTCGAAACCACCTAATTCAGCTAAAATGTTCAAGACGGCTTCGTTATCGAGTGATTTTTCTGAAAAATTAGTTGCTCCAATTCTCGATAGTGCTTGTTTGATCAGTACTACTTTTTGCTGTAATTGCTCATCGGTTATCCCTGTACCTCGTCCTACGCACTCCTCTACATTGTATGATGTCAACGCTGACATCAACGCCGCTGCCGAGCTAGTATTGGCAATACCCATTTCACCTAAAAGTAAAATATCACTGCCTTGGGCTATTTGCTTGGCAACTAATTTATCTGCATAGTCAAAGCCTTGTTTAAGCTGAGCTAAAGTCATTGCTGCACTAACTGAAAAGTTATTTGTACCTGCGCCAAGTCTTTGCTCAATGAAGTTTGCTTTCAAGGTTTGGCTATCGGTTTGAGCTCGATTTTCATTGTCATTAATCGGCTGTAAAATGCCACAATCGACTACCGTTAATGCAATAGCGCTAGTTTGACAAAAACAATTAATTGCCGCACCACCATGTAAAAAATTGAGCACCATCTGCTTTGTTACCGCACTCGGTGCAATACTGAGGTTTTCCTCATTTATCCCGTGGTCGCCGGCAAAAACCAGCATGCTAGGTTGGTTTAAGCTAATTTTGCTAGCGAATTCTTCATTAGCCATTTTCACATTTTGTCTGTCAACACCTGCAGTATTTATTAGCTCAGCTCTTTGCTTGGCAAGTAATGCAAGTTGCAAGGCCAAAGGCTCAAGTGCACCAAGGGCTCCAAGAGGTTTGGTTTTATTATCAATTCGCGTTTGAATGCTTGCTGAGTGTTTTTTACTTAACGGTTTAACAGATATCATGGTTTTTATCTAAATAACGTGGTGAAGAGAAACTAATAGTGAATTATTTTATGCTATTTCAAAGACTAAAGCATGAACCTTTTTACGTTAATTTTAGCTAAGTTATAGCTAGTTTTAGTAACGTTAACGCTAGGAATAAATCATAAAACGCTGTACCATCTTGAACTAGCATTTAGTTAAAATTTTACGTCAGGCTGATATAATTTTATGAATACATCCTCAAAGCTCACCATTTCCCTAGTAAGTCTTCTTTTAGCAAGTTGTGTAAATCAAAATACTAAAGTTGCGGCCAATATCATGCCCACAACAAATCCATGTATAAAATTAGATTTACTTAAAAAAGCTTACTACGATGATTTTAGCCAGCTTAAAGAGCTGAAAGTTGGCGGTCGCGTGAGTAATATTTGGCGAGCAAAATATCAGCTTTTTGGCGAGAATTGCCAAGTTTTTTCTTGGGGTGGCAAACAACACAATTATTCTTGTCGATTAGTAGCCCCTGATGAAGAAACAGCTCAAAGCTACTATGAAGGTGCGAAAAGAGTTACCCAGCAATGTTTAGGTGACGATTGGCATAAAGAAGAGAGCCCAAGATCTCATGATGACGGTATGAAGGCAAGTTTTACCAACCATGATGCCAAACCAAGTGAAAAAGTAAGTTTTTCAACGCACCTAGTCCCCACTTCAGGTTTATTTTCTACCACGTGGACGATTTATTACTACGTTGGTAATAGTACGCCGCCAAAACAGCAAAGCAAATAATTCTGATTCTTTCTGAGAAATACAACAAAAAAGGCTGATAATGAGTTAACTCATTATCAGCCTTTTATTTTCTCAAGGACAGATAAAAGTGCTAGTCGTCCATCGGCTCAAAACCATCAAGGGTAACGCCTGATAAACCACCTGTACCACCCTGTTCATTACTGCGTAACTTAATCATTAGGCGTAAATCATTTGGAGAGTCAGCATGATGCAATGCATCTGCGTAAGTAATCATGCCATTTTGATAGTGATTAAATAAAGCCTGATCAAAGGTTTGCATCCCTAGTTCATTAGACTTTTCCATCACCTCTTTGATGCTACCAACCTCACCTTTTTTAATCAGCTCGCTGATATAAGGTGAGTTAAGTAAAACTTCAATAGCAGCGACTCGGCTGTGACCATCTTGCGTTGGCACTAACTGCTGGGCAATTATTCCGCGTAGGTTCAACGCTAAATCAAATAACAACTTACCATGTTGATCCGCAGGCACTAAATGCATAATACGGTCAATAGCTTGGTTGGCATTGTTAGCATGCAGCGTTGCGATACATAAATGACCCGTTTCAGCAAAACTTAACGCATGTTCCATGATTTCTTGGCTTCTGATCTCACCAATTAAAATAACATCGGGTGCTTGACGTAAAGAGCTTTGCAGTGCTGCATCAAAAGATTCAGTATCTAAGCCGACTTCACGTTGGGTGATCATACTTTTGCCATGTTCATGAACAAATTCCACCGGATCTTCAATGGTAAGGATATGACCATTTGAATTACGATTTCGATAACCTATTAATGATGCCATTGAGGTAGATTTACCCGTACCGGTACCACCAACAAACAACACTAAGCCACGTTTAGACATCACCACATCTTTTAAAATAGGTGGCAAACCTAAATCATCAACATCCGGTATTTCGGTAACAATACGACGAACAACCATACCCGCCATATCGCGTTGCCAAAAAGCAGACACACGAAAGCGGCCAATGCCTTCAATTTCGATAGCGAAGTTACACTCTTTCTCGCTATCAAATTGTTTTTTCTGCTTTTCGTTCATGGCATCATAAACCAAGCCTAATGATTCTTCAGGTGTTAACACCACATCATCAATCGGTTGTAATTCACCGTTTATTTTCGCGCTCACTTTCAATTTTGCGGTAACAAACATATCAGAGGCGTCTTGCTTTACCATTCTTTCTAATAATTCATGAAGTTTCATTTAAACCCCTCCATTATAATTAACTGCAAGTACAATATGCTAAAAGCCAGAAAACTGGTTTTTATCTACCGCTTTCTCCATCGCATCTTGCTTGGTGATCATGCCGCGATTAACTAAATTTTGTAAACATTGATCCATGGTCTGCATACCATGTTGCATACCGGTTTGAATCGCTGAATACATTTGAGCGATTTTATCTTCTCGAATAAGGTTACGAATTGCAGGCACGCCAATCATAATCTCATGAGCGGCAACTCGACCACCACCAACTTTCTTAATCAGTGTTTGTGAGATAACCGCACGTAATGATTCTGATAGCATTGAGCGAACCATAGATTTTTCTTCACCTGGAAATACATCAATAATACGGTCAATAGTTTTAGGAGCTGAAGTGGTATGCAAGGTACCAAAAACCAAGTGACCAGTTTCTGCTGCCGTCATGGCTAAGCGAATGGTTTCTAAATCACGCATCTCACCAACAAGGATTACATCAGGATCTTCACGTAATGCTGAGCGTAAAGCCGCTTCAAAACTTAAGGTATCACGATGAACTTCACGTTGGTTTAATAGACATTTTTTATTTTCGTGAACAAATTCAATTGGGTCTTCAATGGTCAAGATGTGATCATGTTTATGATCGTTAATGTAATCAACCATTGCTGCTAAAGTTGTTGATTTACCTGAGCCAGTCGGGCCGGTTACCAATACTAAGCCACGTGGTGTATCGGCAATCTCACGAAAGATTTCAGGACAACCTAAGTCATCTAATGAAAGGATTTTACTTGGGATGGTACGAAATACAGCAGCAGGCCCTCGGTTTTGATTAAAGGCATTTACCCTGAAACGCGCTAGATTTGGTACTTCAAAAGAGAAATCCACCTCTAAATTTTCTTCATATTCTTTACGTTGACGGTCATTCATGATGTCGTAAACCAAGGCATTTACATCTTTTTCATCAAACGCAGGAATATTAAGTTTACGTACATCGCCATCAACACGAATAGACGGCGGTGTCCCTGTTGATAAATGTAAATCGGATGCATCATGCTGCACACTAAATGCGAGTAATTCGGTAATATCCATAAAAGCCTCTTTTTATATGGTGATAAAAATAAAATTTTTATCTTTTATCGGTAATATTGTATTAGGTTATACTAACCAGAAAATAGATAAGTTAAAAATAGTTCACTCTAAGTTGTTATGATAAACATTAAAGATAATCTTGATAAAATTAAAGCGCAAATTCGACAAGCTTGCCAACTAAGTAAGCGATTACCTCTTTTAGCTAGCTCATCTGAGTTATCTTCCCCTGTAACGTTGCTCGCAGTAAGTAAAACAAAACCTACATCACTAATTGAGCAAGCTTATCAAGCCGGCCAACGTGATTTTGGCGAAAACTATTTACAAGAAGCCGTTGAGAAGGTTGAGCAACTATCGCATCTACCTAATTTGATTTGGCACTTTATCGGTCCTATCCAGTCAAATAAAACCAAACAAATCGCCAATAACTTCTCATGGGTTCATAGTGTAGATAGAGAAAAAATCGCCCTGCGCCTTAACCAGCACCTCAAAGATGATAAAGGTCACAATACTCCGCTAAACGTTTGTTTACAAGTGAATATTAGCAACGAGGAATCAAAATCAGGAGTGAGGGTAAAACAAATTTTTGAGCTTGCTGAAGTCGTCAATAATTGTGATAAACTTAACTTACGTGGCTTGATGGCTATTCCTGAAAAAAATGCCCCTGATAGCTGTTACGAGCAAATGCAGCAAATATTTACCCAACTTAAAAGCCAATACCCAAGTGTTGATACACTATCCCTTGGTATGTCTAATGATTTGGATAAAGCCGTTGCTCATGGTTCTACCATGGTTAGAATAGGCACGGCCATCTTTGGTGCAAGAGAAAATAAAGTATAAAAGTTAATCCTTAGGAATTCCCTTATGAAAAAAATAGCCTTCATTGGTGCCGGCAATATGGCACGAGCAATAATCATCGGCTTAGTTAACTCAGGCATCACCCCAGAAGACATCATGGTCGCTAACCCTTCTGAAGAAAAGCGTGTTAATTTAGCTGAAGAGTTTGGTGTTCAGAAAACCAGCGATAATATCAAAGCTTGTGAGTTTGCCGATGTAATCGTCTTATGTGTAAAACCACACTTTATCGAAGAGGTTTGTCAGCAAATAAGTCAAACCATAGAGACTTCGGCTAAACTTTTCGTTTCTGTTGCTGCCGGTAGAAAGGTTGAGCAAATCCAGCAAGCCTTAGCAAATGACCTATCGACAAGTATCGCACCTGTTGTACGTGTAATGCCAAATACACCATCACAATTGGGCTTAGGCATGAGTGGTTTATTTGCCTCAAAAGAGGTCAATGATGAACAAAAGTATGCTGCTGAAAAGTTAATGACAGCCGTTGGTAAAATCATCTGGCTAAGCGAAGAAGCAAAAATTAACGATATCATTGCTGTCGCAGGTTCAGCGCCAGCATATTTCTTCTTATTTATGGAAGCTATGGAGCAGCATGCACAAACATTAGGCTTTTCCTCAGAAGAAAGCCGTATGTTGGTTCAGCAAACCGCTTTAGGGGCGACACAAATGGTTGCACATAATAATGTGGAAATAAGTACCTTACGTGCTAATGTCACTTCAAAAGGCGGCACTACCCATGCGGCCATTGAGCGATTTAAAGCTGATGGTATAGAAAAAATGGTTAAAAATGCCATGAACGCTGCTATTGCGCGTGCTGAAGAAATGGCAAAATAGTCTTCAATCACTTGATTTAATACAAACTTGATAGCATATAGTTATCAATAAAAGTAAATACACTAGAGGAATACCAATGGAAGCAATTGTTTACTTGCTTAGATTCGCCTTCGACGCCTTATTAATGATTTTAATTATACGAATATGGCTACAGTGGGTGAAAGCAGACTTTTATAATCCTTTAAGCCAGTTTATTGTCAAAGCAAGCAACCCTTTAGTTGTACCACTGCGTCGTATTATTCCTGGTTTAGGCGGATTAGATTTAGCGACATTACTGGTAGCTTATGTTGTTGCGACTTTAAAGTTTGTGACTCTTGCCGCTATAGCAGGTGAAAGCCTTGGTGTACTAGCGTTTTACATTGGCTTACTGGTATTAGTGAAACAAGCTGGATTTTTACTTTTTATCATGATGATAATCATGGCAATTATGAGTTGGGTTGTACAAGGCTACAATGCTACCTTGATGGTATTAAGCCAATTAACAGAGCCCTTTTTAAACCCAATTCGTAAAATCATCCCAAATCTGGGTGGCTTAGATTTATCTATGTTAGTGGCATTTTTAGCGATGAATGTTATCAATATTTTACTGAGTAACTCTTTGCCTTACTGGGGCGCTTTGTAGACTAATAAAACTATATTTCCACCTTTTGAAGTGCTGTTCTATACTAAAGGTACACAGTAGAACAGCACTAAAACTAAGTACCTCTTTGGGAGAACCCCATGAAAATTTCAATCAGTAAAATACTACTGGCATTAGCCCTTTTCTTATTCATGATGACCAGTGCTAGCGCTGAGAACATGAAAAAGTTAGGTACAATGAATGTCCACTATATGGCAATTGGCTCAACCTTTTTCACCCCTGAAATTGCGAAAGTGTATGGCATCACGCGTAGTCGCTATAATGGTTTGATCAATATTTCAGTATTAGATAATAGCCAACAAGGTACTCCTGCAAAAACGGTTAGTATTACCGGGAAAGCCAAGAACAACCTGGGCCAGTTTAAAGAGCTTTCTTTTAAAGAAGTGAAAGAAGGTCAGGCAATTTATTATTTAGCGCAAGTTAGCTATAACAATGAAGAAACCATCCATTTTGACATTATGATTAATGACGGAAAGGAAAAGCAACAGTTAAAGTTTTCGCAAATTTTTTATGTTGATTAAGCTTAGATACTGAATTTACCGATCTTAGCAGAAGATTACTTACCCTGTGCCTAGACACTATTAGTTACCGAATTGTTAATTAACAACAGATAAATTAAAGAGCTTATATAAGCTCTTTTTTTTACTGTTAACTTTAGCCAAACCTTTCAAGCTAAGGTAGAATAGCGCACTTTATAAACCTCCCTTCTCTTTTTTAAATTATAGGTAATTTCAATGTCAAAAGTTGTTTTAGCTACAGGTAATCAAGGCAAAGTTAAAGAATTAGCTCAGCTGTTAAAAACTCAAGATATTGAAATTGTTCCACAAAGTGAATTTAATGTCTCTGAAGTCGCTGAAACGGGTACTACCTTTGTAGAAAATGCCATTATAAAAGCACGTCATGCAGCAAAGATTACCGGATTGCCTGCCATTGCCGATGATTCTGGCTTAGAAGTAGATGCACTCAATGGTGCACCCGGAGTTTACTCTGCCCGTTACGCTGCTGATATCACCGAAGGCGAAGTAAGTGATGAGGATAATACCAATAAGTTGTTAGCTGCCTTATCCCAAGTTCCTGAAGATAAAAGAAGTGCACGCTTTCATTGTGTTTTAGTGTATATGAAGCATGAAAATGACCCGACGCCGATTATATGTCACGGCGTTTGGCAAGGTAGCATTAGTCGTGAGAAGCAAGGGGAACAAGGTTTTGGTTATGATCCAGTATTCTGGCAACATGATTTGCAAATGTCTTCTGCCCAATTGCCACGAGATATAAAGAATAAGCTTAGTCACCGCGGCCAAGCGCTAGAAAAATTAGTAGCAAAACTTTCTTTAGCCGAAAAATAGCGTATTGAGCAGAGAATATATGTTAAAAAACCAACCGCTATCACTGTATATCCACATTCCTTGGTGTGTAGAAAAGTGCCCATATTGTGACTTTAATTCCCATGCGGTAAAAAACTCAATCCCTGAAGATGACTATGTTACGGCGCTCATTGCAGATTTAGATGCCGATATTGAACGTTTTCAATTAAACGACAGACCGCTATATTCCATTTTTATCGGCGGCGGCACGCCCAGCTTATTCTCTGCATCGTCGATTAAACGTTTATTAACGCAAGTGCTTAGTCGTTTTGAGCACGAAGCCGATATCGAAGTAACTCTTGAGGCAAACCCTGGCACGGTTGAAGCAGATAAATTCACCGGCTTTTTCAATGCCGGAGTGACTCGCCTTTCTATTGGCGTACAAAGCTTTGCTTCAGATAAGTTAATTAAGCTTGGTAGGATTCACGACAGTGAGCAAGCGAAAAATGCCGCAAAACTAGCAACTAACTGTGGTGTCACGAGCTTTAACTTAGACTTAATGCACGGTTTACCCAATCAGAGCATCGATAACGCGCTTGATGATTTAAAAACAGCGATAAGTCTTAACCCGAGTCATATTTCTTGGTATCAACTTACTATTGAACCTAATACCATTTTTCACTCTAAACCGCCTAAATTGCCAGTTGATGATATTTTATGGCAGATTCAAGACCAAGGTATAAAGTTACTCAATGAAGCCGGTTACCAACAATATGAAATATCTGCCTATGCAAAAGCAGGTTATCAATGCCAGCATAACCTGAACTATTGGCAATATGGTGATTACTTGGGCATAGGTTGTGGTGCTCATGGCAAAATAACCAATAGTAAAACTCAACAAATTTTCCGCACCGTTAAAGTTAAGCACCCTAAGGGTTATTTAGATGACAACAGAGACTTCCTAGATCAATTAATGGAAGTTAATGATAGTGAACGGGCTTTTGAATTTATGATGAATCAACTCAGATTGCATCGCCCATTTAGCGAAAGTCAATTTGAAGCGAGTACAGGTCTGACAGTCGATACCATCTTTGCAAAACTTACCACGGCAAAACAAAAACAGTTAATGGCCAGTGAGCTTATTGATGGCATAAACTATTGGCATGTCACTAAAATGGGTCAAAGGTATTTAAATGACTTATTGGAGCTATTTTTATGACCGAAGAGTCTTCTGCTAATTCATCATCAGCAGGCAACTTGCTCAATGAAAATCCATCGGCCGAAGAAAGTCAGGCCAAGCTTGACTTATTTTTTATGCAAAAGGCTTATCAGCTAGCTCAACAAGCTGAGCAACATGATGAAATCCCGGTTGGGGCTGTCGTTGTGCATCAAGGGGAAATTATTGGCGAAGGCTTTAATCAGTCCATCATGCTAAACGATCCTTCAAGCCACGCAGAGATGAATGCAATTCGAGCCGCAGGAATAGCCCTTAACAACTATCGATTATTAGATTGTACTTTGTACGTAACGCTAGAGCCTTGCCCTATGTGTGCGGGTTTATTAGTTCACAGTCGTATTAAACGCCTCGTTTATGCTTGCAGCGACCTAAAAACCGGCGCAGCAGGCAGTGCTTTTAATTTAGTTAATAACTCACAACTCAATCATCAAATAGAACTAAGCTCAGGAGTAATGCAAGCCGAGTGCAGTCAGCTACTTTCAGACTTTTTTAAACGTCGCCGTAAAGAAAAAAAGCTAGCCAAGCAGGCAGCCAAAGCCACGCCCAAATAATTAACGCTGAATAACCGAAGCCTATACTAATAACATCTTTGAAAACAGTAGTTAATCTGAACTCGGTTTAAGAAGTAACTTAACCTACTGAATAACAATGTTTTAAGCATGTCTGTCTGACTCTAGCTTGATAGTTTTTCTTGATTCAAGGAAAATTTATGCGTCAATAGCTAGCCTATTGCAAATAAATTTAACGTAGAAGCTAGGAAAAGTAGCTGCTAGAGAAGTCTTTGTTAAGCCGAGCTCAGGTTAGTTAAAAGATTGTAAAAAGAATGGCGAATATTGAGTGCTGTGCTAACTTATAAAGTATTCCTTTAAATTCTTTTATTTAGTTTTTCACTATTTAATCACCCAGTTATAAACGATAACTTGGGTTTGATTAATACAGTAACTGGCTCATGGAAAGACCCCTATGTCGGCTAAACTTACTAGCAACCAAGAAAAAATAATCTCTCAAGAAAACCTCACTACTCATACAAAAAATTCTCAGTTAAGCCCTAGAAAAAAAATAGCCTTGCTAATGGTCATTTCTCTTTGCTTATTGCCAAGCATAGTCAATTTTTTTGGCGTTGATTTTTCATCTAAAGTCATAAACGTAGACTTTAGTAAACCTATTGAAACTAGCCAACTGTTTGCAGCATTTTCCGGAGCGCTGCTGCATACAATCCTTGAATGGTCAGCCGTTGTTTTAGCCTTACTTACGTTCATTGTAGCCTTGGTCCATTATCGTATTCATCACGATGTTGCCATTCCAATTTTGGGAATGGCAATATTCTGTGCAGGCTCAGTAGATGCTTTTCATACCTTAGCTGCAACTCGTATCATCTCTGCTGAAGCTGCAAATACAGACTTTCTCCCTTTTACTTGGGCTTTTGCTAGAATATTTAATGCCTGTATTATGATCATAGGCATCTTAATTTGTTTTATGCTTTATGCAAAAAAACGAAATGAAGAAAAAAGAGGTAAAAAGAATAAAAATGTGGCTGCTAAAAACTTAACAAGAGTAAGCCAAAAAACAGAATATCGTTCAGTTTTCTTTATTGGCTCTATTTTCTTAATGCTGGCTTATAGCTCAGTACATATTGCCGCAAATAGTATTTCCTTACCGAAAACCATGTTTCAAGATGCACTAATCTCACGCCCGTATGATGTATTTCCTCTTGGACTTTTCATTTTTGCTGGTAGTTTATTTATCAATTTATATCGACAGTTTCCGTCAATTGCTAAATATGGTTTATTGCTTAGCATCATTCCTGAGATTACCACTCAGTTTCATATGGCTTTTGGCTCTACCGCTCTGTTTGATAATCACTTTAATATTGCACATAGCTTAAAAATACTGGCTTATGGCTGTGCGTTTATTGGCATTCTCTTTGGCTTAAAAGCTAGCTCCCCCAAAAAAAATGACAATATTCAACAAAGATCTGCCAGCAATATTGAGACTTCAAGTAATAAGTATGAAAAAGCATTACAAGAAAAGTTATTAACTATAGGACACGCTCAACACTCCATTGCTTTACAAATCCCTATTACAGCCTTTATTTTAGTAATAAGCGTTTCAACCTTGGTAAGCTTCCTATTTTACTTTGAAACAGAGCGCTTATTGACCAAGCAGACGAGTAATGAAATAGCGATTGAAAGTAACTTGGTTGAACCTATTATTGAGCAGCTGTATAGCCAGGCAAGCTCGGACATTCTCTTTTTAAGCAAAACCCCACCGATTCAAGGGATACTTAACTCTATTAGAGGTTCTGATAGCCAGAACCTTGACCTTTGGAACGCAAGAATTGAGCAAATATTTAGCGAGTTTCTTATTAATAAAAAGTATTATTATCAAATTCGCTACATTGGCATTGCTAACAATGGCTTAGAGCTAATCAATGTACGTAATGAGGCACAAAGCATTGCTTTACCTAGCTCGAGATTACAGCAAAAATCTGAGCGCCCATACTTTAAAGCCGCAATTAATAAAGATCCTGGTCAAGTATATTTCTCTAAAGTAGAGCTAGCCAAAAATCACGGTGAAATTGAACTTCCTCATAAGCAAGTACTGAGAGTCGCCACACCAATTTACGATCGAAGCACGGGAAACGTTTTTGGTGTTATTGTGATTAACTTGAATTTTGGCAAGTTCATCAATGAATTAAAAAACAATGAGCTAAGTAATTTTTCTTTTTACTTGACCAATAAAGAAGGTGACTTTCTTTCTCATCCTAACAACAATAAAGCTTTCGGCTTTGATTTAGGTAAAAGATATTTAATACAAAATGAATTTACTCAATTAGCTAATGTTGTCAATGAAGGAAGAACTGAGCATCTAGTTGAAAATGTTGATATTAATGGCTCTACATACCATGGCTATTATCAAGAGGTTAAATTAAGTCGTTTTGATAACATTCATCAACTTAATTTATTACTTCTTAAAAACAACACAAAAATAGAACAGACTTTAGCCGATTATAGAATGCGTAGTTTATTACTCGGTAGTACATTAGCAATAATCGCACTGGCAATCGCTACCATAGCGGCAAGGCGAATAGCGAGTCCTCTACAACAAATAACCCGAAGTATTGAAAGCTATGAGAAGTCTAATGAAATAAGTGCATTGCCTATAGATAGTACTACCGAAGTTGGTGTGCTTGCTCGAAGCTTTAGTAATTTATTTAACCAAATGCAATTTGCCATTCATGAGCAGGAGCATGCCATATTACTTGGTAAGCAAAGATCCGAACAAATGGATGCGATGTTTTCCAGTGCTGCCGAGGGTTTTATTACCATCAATGACCTTGGGGAGATTCTTTCATTTAATAAAGCCGCTGAAAAAATGTTTGGCTACAGCGAAGCAGAGGCATTAAATAATAATGTCAGCATGTTAATGCCTGCATTAGAGAATACAAAGCATAGTAACGACATAAATAACTTTCTTAAAATAGGCATTGCAAAAACAGTAGGCGTCGCCAGAAAGCTACGAGCAAAAAGAAAGTCAGGAGAGGTTTTTCCTATTCACTTAGCGACTTCCAAAGTTAGCAGTGAGCAGGGAACCGTTTTTACTGGCATTATTCGAGACATATCAAAAGAAGAGTTATTTGAAATAGAACAAGAGCAGCACCAACGGGCATTAATGGAGGTTAACGAGCGTATCAGCTTAGCAACGGATGCCGCCGGTATTGGCATTTGGCAATTTGATATTGCCAACAACAAACTTTCTTGGGATAAATGGATGCATAAAATATATGCAATCTCGCCAGAAGACTTTAATGGTGAATTCAACGACTGGAAAAGTTCTGTACACCCTGAAGATCTCGGTGCCGCAGAGCAAGCCATTGATGAAGCCATAAGAATAAAATCTAATTTGAATCATGAGTTTAGGATTATAACTCCTAAGGGTGAAGTGAAGTACATCAAAGCGATGGCCTTAATTAAGCTTGATAAACAAGAACAAGCCATTCAGTTGACAGGTGTTAATATGGATGTCACTGAACGTAATGTGGTTGAGCAAGAGCATATTGCGGCAAAAGAGTTAGCTGAGGATACCGCGCGTCACAAAGCAGAATTTCTTGCTAGTATGAGTCACGAGATTCGAACGCCGATGAACGGCATTTTAGGCATGCTAGGTTTACTACTTAGGAATGATCTAAGTGAAGAACAAATGCATAGAGTGGCTTTAGCAAACTCAAGTGCAGAAGCATTACTGAGTTTAATCAATGATATTTTAGATTTTTCTAAATTTGAAGCAGGTAAACTAGATTTGGAAATTATAGACTTTGATTTAAGAAGATTGTTCGGCGAATTCAGTGAGTCCTTAGCATTAAAGAGCCAAGAAAAGCATATTGAAATTATTCTTGATAACCGGGGCATACAACAAAGCCACGTTAAAGGCGATCCTGGACGAATTAGACAAGTTCTTAATAATCTTATCGGTAATGCGATAAAGTTCACCGAACAAGGTGAAATAGTTATTAAAGCAACACTAGCAGAAGAAGAGATAGCTGACTCAAGTGATAAGCAATTGATGTTACATTGTAGTGTTATTGATACCGGTATTGGCATACCGCAAGAAAAACTATCAAAACTGTTTAAATCTTTTACTCAAGTTGATGCCTCAACTACCCGAAAATATGGTGGCACAGGTTTAGGCTTAGCTATTTGTAAACAGCTCTGTCAGTTAATGGGTGGAGATATCACCGTTACCAGCATCTTAGGTAAAGGCTCAAACTTTACCTTTTCAATAAAGCTGGATAAAAGTGAACAAGCTAAACTGGTTGTTCCTCACGTGAGTATCAATGATGTCGCCATGCTCATTGTTGATGATAATGATACCAATAGAATGGTACTAAAATCACAACTCGAACATTGGGGGGCTACCGTTTATGAAGCTGACAGTGGCTTATCAGCACTTAGTCTATTAGAGAGTAACTTGCTCGATAAAACGCAAAACAATATCAAAATGGCCTTTTTAGATATGCATATGCCACAAATGGATGGCGCAGAGCTGGCAAAAGAAATTAAAAACCATAGCACCTTAAAGAGTATAAAACTGGTCATGATGACCTCAATGGCTGCACGTGGTGATGCTAGTTACTTCAATAATTTAGGTTTTTCTGCTTATTTTCCAAAACCCGCAATCACTAAAGACCTATTTAAAACATTAAACTTATGTCTCGCTAGCCCAGAGTCGTTAGGAGTAGAGTTGCCACTTATTACTCATCACTATTTAGAAGAAAATGCATTGAATACTGAATCACATGATGAAGAAGACGTTAAAGAAAATAGTAAAAACTCTTTATCGCAATGTCGATTATTACTTGTTGAAGATAACCGAATAAATCAAGAGGTTGCCCGCCACATCCTTGCCGAATTTGATATTATTCCAGACATCGCAGAAAACGGTTTAGTCGCTTTGAGTAAGTTACAAGCTAACAAAAACAAAGCACTTTACGATATCATTTTAATGGACTGTCAAATGCCTGAAATGGATGGATATCAAGCGACAACAGCAATTCGTCAAGGGCAAGGAGGATGGCAACATAAAAATATTACCATAATAGCCATGACAGCCAATGCGATGAAAGGTGACAGAGAAAAGTGTCTTGACGCCGGTATGACGGACTATTTAAGTAAACCTATCGAGCCCTCACAACTTAAAGGTAAGCTTAATCAATACTTTAGAGTTGAGACAAATAATGCCACGCTAAGTAAGTCTGATGAGAACTCTGCAACTGGAAATATAACAAAGACAGAAGCAGACCCAGAGATTGAAGTAAAAATCGAAAGCAAAGCGATAGAAACCTCTG
>OLII01000139.1_pt1 | contig 27156 bp, 23 predicted proteins | sample 1609481 | NCBI WGS metagenome assembly OLII01 (sample SAMN05416859, study PRJEB24817) | seawater metagenome | isolation source: Sea water | place: Canada:Atlantic | collected 2013-11 | reverse complement strand
GTATTGCTGCTGCCACTTGAGCTGCTGCTCCCGCCACAGGCTGCAAGTGTGGCGCAAGCCACACAAGAAATTAGAAATTGCTGATACATTTTCATGTGATTCCACCCCTTAATTGCTGTTTATTTTTACTATTGGTTAGGTAATGAATAAGTCTAGCCAATAAATGTGAGGGAAATGTGTAGTTTGGAAAATGAGCTGACAGGGCATCACTTATCACAGTCTAGGTTTGGTCAGTCCTTCATTTGTACTACAGTTATAGGGGGGCTATATAATGGTTAGATTGCGTTTATTAGATGGTGTTTGCTAGGTAGTGTTGGTAAGTCGGAGTCTTTTAAGTGGTGAATAAAACATCATGAAATATTTAGTATCGTTATTGCTGCAAATAATCCTCATTGCGTTTGTGTTGTCTTTGCAAATGCCTTTGCCCACTCAACTGGGTTTAATAATTCTAGCGTTGACGGCTAACTTTTGGATGGCCGAGTTATTACCTTTACCGGTGACGGCCCTATTAATTCCGCTATTGGCTGCACTTTTGGGAGTCATGGAATTTAAGCAAGCGTTACTGAGTTTTGCTCACCCCATTATCTTTTTGTTTTTAGGGGGCTTTGCCTTAGCTGCTGCCCTTAACGAGCATGGTTTAGATAAATATTTGGCCAGCTTAATTATGCGCCGCTCCAATAATAGCGGCTTACTGATGGTGCTAATTTTATTTAGTGTTAGTGCGTTTTTGTCCATGTGGATTAGTAATACCGCCACCACGGCCATGATGTTACCCATTGCTTTAGGGTTGCTGGTGAATTTCACTTATAAAGATAATCGCAATACCTTTGTGTTTGTTTTATTAGGGGTGGCTTACTCGGCCAGTATTGGAGGCATGGCCACGTTAGTGGGCAGTCCACCTAATGCCATTGCTGCCACTGCATTGGGGCTTGATTTCAATGGCTGGTTGATTTTAGCAATGCCTATTTCAATCTTATTACTGCCTGTTATGTGGGGGTTGTTATTTGTTTTTCTTAAGCCCAATTTAGCTTTGTTTAAAGCACCTGAAACTGAATTGGTATTTAGTTGGAACGTACAAAAAATTGCGGTAGTCATCATATTTATATTAACCGCAAACTTGTGGATATTTGGCTCGCTAATACAAAACCAAATAGGCACGTTAAAAGGCTTTGATAGTTGGGTGGCAGTGTTGGCTATTGTGTTGTTACATGCAAGCAAGGGCTTAAGCTGGCCGGTATTTGAAAAAAATACTCAGTGGGGGGTGTTGATATTATTTGGTGGCGGTTTAACGCTCAGTGCTATTTTAAGTCATAGCCAAGCGAACTTGTATTTGGCCCAACAGCTTGCGCAATTAACTCAAGGCATAGGGTTATTTGGGTTACTGTGGTTGGTTTTAATATTTGTTATTTTCATGACAGAAATTTCCAGCAATACCGCGTTATCTGCGTTAATGATTCCTACTTTTATGGGGTTGAGTGAGGTCATGGGATTTGATCAAGCACTTATTGTGAGCGCCATTGCATTGGCCGCCTCTTGTGCGTTTATGTTGCCGGTGGCCACGCCGCCCAATGCCATTGTGTTTGGGAGTGGTTATATTCCCCAATCTACCATGATGAAAGTGGGGTTGGTGCTTAATGTAATTTTTAGTTTGTTATTGGCTTTTTATTTTTATAAGGGTGTTTAAAGAGAGGCTGTAAAGCGGGTTATAAACAAGATGATATTCGTAAAAGCTGATAGTTGCTTTGAAGGGAATAAAATAAGGGTTTTATTTTTAGTTTGTGAATTTTAAATAAGCTGTTGGGAAATGGAATACGTGAGCAGGACCTTTTTTATTGCCAAGGCCCTACCCATTAGTGACGCAGCTTAATATTGTGCACTAAGAGTGACGTAACCCGTTGCGGTAATAACATCGGCATCGCCGTATAAGGTATCTCTTTGGTATTGAGATGAATCTCGTACCGTGAAGCCATAATCAAGTGAAATAGAATTCAAGTTATAACCCATGGCGGCTCCTACCTCTAATCCATTAAAGCGATTTGCTTGTGAGCCGTTGTCAAACGATTCACTGAAAATACCCACACTGAAGTAAGACTTAAACCCCTGACTTAGAAAACCTTGCCCAAGGTTAGCTTTAAAACTGGTACCGATGACAGAAACATCAGAATTATCGGTATAAAGTAATCGATAATAGCTGCCCTGTAACTGGAAATTATCTGTTAGGTTTCCAGAGGTTAAAAATTGTAAGCCTGCAAACGTATTGGTGCTATCAGCGGTACTGGCGTTATCGTATTTTACGGACTGTACGATGGCCATGGATGACGCCCCGAAAGAGAGCGTTGGCTTAGCGTCATTAGCATTAGCGAAATGAGGTTGAGATAAACAAATCAATATAAGCGGGGTAAACAGTTTTGAATTCATGCTTAACTCGTCCTTAAACAAACATAAAAAGTGGCGGAATTCTAAAGCAGTTGTCGCTAGGTTTCAATAAATAGGTAAGCGAGTATGCCCTCTATATATGGGTGTACAGGGAAGCCTAGCTTGGTTAGTCTGTTTATATGAATAGGCCATTGACTCAAGAATCTATGCTGACATTTTTAAAGCTTGTAAAAGAGACATCGACCAATAGTGCTTTGTGGTTACGAATTTTTCAAGAAAGCATCAATATTGCCAATACGGTGGATGCGCTTTCAAACAGAATAAGCGAAGTGATTACTCAAAATAGTAATATGCAACTAGGAGATGAAGCACTTGATACCCTTTTTAGTTTTGTAAGCCGTTTTCGCAGTAAAAACCATTCCATTCAGGCGGTTATTCACGCTTATCAAGCTGAAATGGAATTGTCACAATCCCAATCTCCCTGTGTGTTAAAAACCCTTGAATGGCTTGAAAATCGTGATGCGTATTATAGTGAGCAATTAACGCTATTATCGAAGAACGACAGTGTGTTTGCGGCCTCTGGTTTTCGGTCTAACCTAATTAAGGATAATCAAACGTGGCAAGACATTCGTGAATACTGTCTATTGGCCCAAAAAATATAGCAGGAACGATTAACTGTAGGGGGTTGTAATGGGCTATGAAAATAAACTTGGACCAGATATAGACCATACTAAATTTATTATGAATGGCAGCCTAGACAGTGTTTCGGCCATTACTCATTATGCATTGACCATTCGCGCTTTAGACATTAACCCTGTGTTGCTTAATTACGATTTAGCCCAGCCATTACAAGCGTCCATAGACAGGGTTAAACGTCATGCCGATGTTTGGCTAAATACCCTTATGCCAGAAGTAATGGTGAGCTTTCCCGAAGTGGTGAAGTCATTCTGTAAAAAATTTGAAAGCAAAAGTGCTTCGCTAATTAAATTGAATAATACGATCTTAAAAAACGGCCATGGACCGGCTACTCAAGTTCAAAAAGATAAAGCGACCAAAAGAATCGCGTATCTTCTCACCGAGATAGAAGAGCAGCTAACACAGCAAAAGAAAATTCGTCTAGAACTAGACAGTTTTAATGAATTGTTGCAAGAGGACCAAGCATTACTTACCTCTGAAAGCATTGATATGAAGCATACTCAAGGAGAGGAATTAACAGACCCTAAGTGTCTGCAAGGCAAGGTGACAGGTGTTAAATATGATATTTCAAACGGACAAGCTAAGTTAAAGCGCATGTGGTTATTACAACCCATGACGCAAGTGAGCATTAGTGACCATGTTAGTGAGTTAAAGCTTAAGCTTACTGGGCTAAATGCACATTTATCTAAGGAGCAGGCAGAATCGATTAGGTTGCTTATGTTAAGCCACACCTTTAGAGACCTTAAAAACAGCAACCTTAATACACGGTCTATTTATTCATCGGTAATTGAAGCCTGGGAAGTGCTTAAGCAGAAATACAACAGCGTGCTTAAGAGTCTAGAAGACAGCACCATGGATGAATTGGGCACAATATTATTAGAGCTGGATATCGAAACCGCTCAGCTGGGCTGGCAGCAGCTGGCGGATTTTGTCAGTGGCTTGCAGGCTAAGGGGGAGCAACACGGCGTTTAGTGGATGTTAAGTGCCTTAAAGACACTAAAGTTATCTGTAAATTAATGCCCGCCATGGTGTCCTCATTTTAGGCATTACCAGCTATAATTGCGCCAGAATTAAATTAAGGGTTTGCACATGCGAGTTTGTGGCGTTGAGTTAAAAGGTGGCGAAGCCATCATCTGTTTATTAACCCATGATAAAGGGGCGTTTAACGTAGCTGAGTGTCGTCTGCGCATGTTTACGGTCTCTTCTTCTATGCCTACGGACAACATTCGCACTTTTCAAGATGAATTTGAGAAGCTAATGGAAGACTACAAGGTTAATGAAGTGGTGATTATCGAGCGTGACCAAAAGGGCAAGCTGGCAGGCAGTGCCACCAGTTTCAAATTAGAGGCGGCCATACAGTTGCTTAATATGCCGGTATCGACCATTTCAAATACCACCATGAAAGAGCAGATTAAACGAAACCCCATTCAGGCCGATATTGAAGAGCTAGGTTTGAAGAAGTTTCAATTACCAGCCTTTAAAGCGGCTTATGCATTTCATAATCAAACGATTTACTAAACACAATTTAAACGGCGAATATTTTAATGTTGCCATTTTAAAGGGGGCCTTAGCAGCTGAGGTGCCCGAAATTTAGGGCTTACATCCCTGTAAGTCCCGACTTATCCACTGTGTGTTTAAAAATCGATCAGTTTCTCCATAATAAGATCGAAAGCCCTTTTTCACATTGCTTCAAATGTCTTTAAAAAAGCCATTGCCAAAAAAATTCTATATGCTTTAATACTGGATATATTTACAGTAATTTAAAAATTACCCTTGGGTAAAACAGCAAATCAACAGGTGATAAGCATGGATCAAAACCGTCAAAAAGCGCTAGACGCAGCACTTGGCCAAATTGAGCGTCAATTTGGTAAAGGCGCCATCATGAAAATGGGCGATCAACCAGTAGAAGCGATTCCTTCAGTTTCAACTGGTTCATTAGGCCTTGATGTTGCTTTGGGCATTGGCGGTTTACCTTATGGGCGTATTGTTGAGATTTACGGTCCTGAATCTTCTGGTAAAACCACCTTGTGCTTATCTGTTTTAGCCCAAGCTCAGAAGCAAGGTAAGAACGTTGCCATCGTTGATGCTGAGCATGCTCTTGACCCACTATACGCAGAGCGCTTAGGGGTTAATTTGGATGAGCTACTGGTGAGCCAACCAGATACCGGCGAGCAAGGTTTAGAAATTGTAGATAGCCTAGTGCGTTCTGGCGCAGTAGATATCGTGGTTGTGGATTCGGTTGCTGCACTAACGCCAAAAGCGGAAATTGAAGGGGACATGGGGGATCACCACGTGGGTCTTCAGGCCCGTTTAATGTCTCAGGCGCTACGTAAACTGACTGCCAATGTAAAAAATGCTAACTGCTTGGTGATTTTCATCAACCAAATTCGTATGAAAATTGGTGTGATGTTTGGTAACCCTGAAACCACCACAGGTGGTAATGCATTGAAGTTTTACTCTTCTGTGCGTTTGGATATACGCCGTACTGGTGCCGTTAAAAATGGCGACGAAGTCATTGGTAATGAAACCCGCGTTAAAGTGGTTAAAAACAAAGTGGCGCCTCCGTTCAAACAGGCTGAATTCCAAATTGTTTACAATGAAGGCATTAACTTATCGGCTGAATTAATTGACCTAGGTGTGAAGCTTGGTTTGGTTGATAAAGCAGGTGCTTGGTACGCATACAAGGGTGATAAAATTGGCCAAGGTAAGGCCAATGCTTGTAAGTTTTTACTAGAGAACCCTGAAATATTTAAAGAAGTGGAAGATCAAATTCGTGCTCAGCTGCTTACTAAACCAGGTAAGCCTGAAAAAGAAGATAAAAAAGCTGAAGCAAAAGCCGATGCCAAGCCTGATGTGAAAGGAAAGGCTAAAGAAGAAGCGCCAGCTAAAGCCTAACGGTGATTGGCTTGTTGCATAGAAAAAAGGTCAGCATTGCTGGCCTTTTTTTTGATAAATATAAATGCTTTAAAATAGGCTGAATTATTTTTAGTAAGTATATTAAGTGTTAATAAGCCCAGTGCAGATGGGTAATTTAAGCTTGGAAGTTGGCCTAGCTAAATTTTTATAAAACCTCAGTACCTCCATTTAGGTGGCAAGATGTACGCAGAAAAACAAATAAAGCCTAAAAAAGAATTCGACGAAAAAGCGCTTCGCCATAAAGCCATAGAGCTATTGGCTCGTCGTGAATACAGCTACAGTGAACTTGAGAAAAAGTTAGCGGCATTGTCGGAAGACAATAGCACCATTGAAAAGATATTAAATTGGTTAATCGAAATGGAGCTGCAAAGTGATGCGCGCTTTGCACAGATGTATTTGCGCAGTAAGGCTTTGAGTGGTTATGGTCCAGTGCGGATTAAATTAGAATTAAAGCAAAAAGGCATTAATGAATATTTAATTGAAAGCAGCTTTGAAGAGCTGGCTTTTGATTGGTCTGAAGAAGTAGACCGTCAAATCGTTAAAAAAGTGAAAGATACATCACTTGAAGATATGAAGCTTAAAAATAAAGTAATGGGGTATTTGCAAAGAAGGGGTTACACCCTTGATCAAATTTATTCGGGCTTTGATCGCTTTACCCCGCAAGTATAACTTTAACTTGGGGGTAAAGGTAAAGAGTGCTTAGACATTTAGGAAATGTTATTAGCGCAAATGCCTAAGCGTTCAGTTGATTAATGAAGCTTCAAGCGTGGACGAATGATTTTATTAATTCGACCAGATAACGTCATTAAAGTGGTTTTGAAATACCCATGTAGGGCCACTTGATGTAAACGATATAAAGACACATAAACCAAGCGTGCGATTTTGCCCTCTATCATCATTGAGCCTGAGCTCAAGTTCCCCATTAAGCTGCCCACTGTGCTGTAGCGGCTTAAATTAACCAATGACCCTTTATCGCGGTAAATATAATCTTTAGGCTCACGTTGTTCAGCCAAACGCACTAAATTTTTATACACATGGCTGGCTTGTTGGTGTGCAGCTTGGGCGCGAGGGGGCACAGGAGTGCCGTCTTTTTGTAGCATGAATGAGCAATCACCAATGGCAAAAATATTGTCATCTAGGGTGGTTTGCAAGCTAGGTTTGACCACCAGCTGATTCACGCGGTTGCTCTCAAGCCCTCCTAAACCTTGCATCCATTCAGGGGCTTTTACGCCAGCCGCCCATACTCTTAATTCCGCAGGAATTAATGTGCCATCCTTAGTAACGAAGCCGTCATTGGTGACTTCTTGTATAAATGTTTGGGTTTTAACATCTATGCCTAGTTTGTTTAATTCACCATGGGCGGCAGCTGAAATGCGTGGCGGTAGGGCAGGCAATATACGCTCGCCCGCTTCAATAATCGTAACGCTTAATTGATCTTTTTTAAGTTGATCTAATCCATAAGCGGCCAGTTCAGAAGCTGTATTGTGCAGTTCTGCTGCCAGCTCTACACCTGTGGCCCCAGCCCCTACGATGGCAATGTTGAGTTTAAAGTTGCCTTGGTGGCTGGCGGTATTATTGGCTTTTAGGTAAGTATTGAGCAATTTTTTATGGAAGGTGTCGGCTTGTTGGCGGCCATCTAAAAACGAGCAAAATTCTTGGGCCCCTTTTGTTCCAAAATCATTGGTTTGGCTGCCAACTGCCATGACAAGTATGTCATAACTGATGTGGCGCTCAGGTAACACTTGCTGTTGGTTTTCATCCTGCATGGCCGATAAGACGATTTGTTTGTTTTCTCGGTCTAAATTGCTCATTCGGCCAAGGCTGAAGGTGAAATGATGGTTATAGGCCTGAGCTCGATAACTAAGTTCGTCTATGCCGCCATCTAAGGAGCCGGTGGCCACTTCGTGTAAAAGTGGCTTCCACAGGTGGGTATTACTGGCATCAACCAGGTGAATGGTGGCTTGTTTGCGCTTACCGAAGGTGTTGCCGAGTTTGGTGGCTAGCTCCAGTCCGCCGGCGCCACCGCCAACAATAACGATTCTTTTCATGGGGTTTATCCTAAAAATAGTTCTAGAATTAGCCATCTTTATGTTTGCAGAACCTGTTTAGTTCAAAGAAGACGAATGCTGGAAATATCTTTCGGGAAAATGAATGCTGTATATCCCAGTAACCTGTCGTGCTGATACTTACTGGGGCGAATAATTAGAAAATGCGACTATTGAGGGCGTGTATTATAACTGACTACCACATTTTGACAATTATAAGTGTGAGGTTTACCACTATGTGGTAACCCCATAGTGGTAAATAAAAGCAGTATTATTTAAATAGCTCAAAAAGAATGCAGAAGATGAAAAAGATGAACAAGCCATTAATCCAGCTTTGAGTTTGATTTTTAGACAGTGGCGGTACTTGTGTTGAATCAACCATGCTTTCAAGGCCTGCCAATTCTGAGTGGTCTATGTAGGCACGGCAGTAGCGATCTTCTTTAAAGCTGATTTTCACTAATGTTTGTTTACTTTCTTTTTCTTCCACTTCCACCGCGGTTACCTGGTTAGGCCCTAAGCGGTATTCGCTGCGACGACTAAATGGTTGAGGGTGAGACATAAAGAAAATGCCATCTTCCTTTTTTAGTCGCCAGCGGCCACAGGCAAGGTGACCGGTAATAACTCTAATCATTTAATAAAGCCTATTAATATAGCGCTGCAAATAAGGGTTAGCAGGATTGATAGCAAGTTGAGGCTACGTTTTGCAAAGGGGCTTAACTTATTAAAGGACAAGTGAAGCTTTAGCCAGGGGGCATTAGCAAATGGCCCTACGCCTTGCCCCATCATGAGTGTAATTACGCAGAGTATAAGAACAATACAGGCAGTGACTATCACACTTGATCCAAATTATAAGTTGGTAGGAATGGAAACTTGAACTTCAGCACCAATGATCTTGTCGTCTTCATCCATGTGAACTTGGCCACTTAGAGAAGTACTTTTATCCGTGGTGTTTTTAAATAAATTTGGCAGCAGCTCGTCATCTGCGCTTTTAACTTGGGTTTGTTCACTTTGTGTGATGTTGCTATAGCTTAAATCCATGTTCTCATTGGGAAGCAGGGCTTGAAGCTTTTCATCTAATTGGTCAATTTTAAGTTGCTCATCGCTGGGTATGGGCATTTTTTCAATGCTAGAAACGGCATTGCTTAAAAAACTTTGGGTTTGAGCGATCCAGTCCTCAATGCAGGGCACTTTATCATTGCCTTGATACAACCAGCCCCCAACAGCTACAGAAGCCATTATGAAGCATAAAAATATAACTTTTTTCACAAATAAATAACCAAAAAGTGTACAGATATAAAGCATGTTATTATCAGGGCTCAAGGGAGGTCTTACAACCACTAATAGCTTATATCTGGTTAAGAATTGTCAAGTAAGTCACAGGCGTTAACTTCTTGTTAATGCCTGCAAGCGTTTAACCAAAGGCTGGTCCGCCCTTGACCCCAATGGCCTTAAGTAACTTAGCTAAAGGACAGAAGCCACTGAAGGCCGACTGAAGTAAGTTTAAGCCCACAAAGGCCGTTAACCACAGCCAGTTTTCAGAGTGCAAGTGGGACAAAAGCAAGCTTATGAGAACCACGCTTCCGGCAAAGGCCAGTACGATGCGATCAATAGACATGTTGTTACTCCTTTATATTATACTTATCTAATTTAGCTTATTCTTAAGTATGTGACCAGTGCAAAAATGTAACTCAATCTTAGCTTGGAATTTAGTTGGTATTGGTTCTTGGGGGGCAGGGGGGTTGGCTAGAGTGATTTAACGGTTGAATGTCGTTATACTTGCGGGCTTTTTATTATAATTTTTAGTCGTCAATTGGGCCGAGTGAATCGGGCCTGAATAAAAATGGCGGCAGACCACTGATGGACAGTGTATGAAAACGGCAGACATTCGACAGGCTTTCTTAGATTACTTCGCTCAAAAACAGCATCAGGTGGTGGAGAGCAGTTCCCTCATTCCGGGTAATGACCCAACCCTTATGTTTACCAATGCGGGTATGAATCAATTTAAAGATGTGTTTTTAGGTCAGGAGACCCGTAACTACACCCGCGCCACCAGTGTTCAGCGCTGTGTGCGGGCAGGTGGTAAACACAATGATTTAGAAAATGTCGGCTATACCGCTCGTCACCATACTTTCTTTGAAATGCTGGGTAACTTTAGCTTTGGTGATTACTTTAAGCTCGATGCCATTACTTTTGCTTGGGACTTTTTAACCTCTGAAAAGTGGATGAACTTACCTAAAGAAAAGTTGTTGGTGACTGTGTACGAAACCGATGATGAAGCTTTTGATATCTGGAATAAAGAAATGGGCTTGCCTACGGATAAAATTATTCGTATTGGCGATAAAGGCGGTCAGTTTAAGTCAGACAACTTTTGGCAAATGGGCGATACCGGCCCATGTGGCCCTTGTACTGAAATCTTTTATGATCACGGCGAGCATATTTGGGGCGGTGTGCCTGGCAGTGCAGAAGAGGATGGCGATCGCTTTATTGAAATTTGGAACAACGTATTCATGCAATTTAACCGTCAAGCAGATGGTGAAATGCAACCCCTGCCGAAACCTTCGGTTGATACGGGCATGGGCCTTGAGCGTATTTCTGCCATTTTGCAGGGTGTACATTCAAACTATGAAATTGACCTTTTCCAAAACTTAATAAAAGCCGCGGCCCAAGCCACTGGCAGCGATGATCTAGACAGCAAGTCATTACGGGTAATCGCAGATCATATTCGTTCATGTAGCTTCTTAATTAGTGATGGAGTGATGCCATCCAATGAAGGGCGTGGTTATGTGTTGCGCCGTATTATTCGTCGTGCCTTACGTTACGGACATTTGCTGGGCACCAAGGGGTCTTTCTTTTATACCCTAGTGGATGTATTGGTAAGTGAAATGGGCGATGCCTACCCTGAGCTTACTAAGAATAAAGAGCAGATTAAAAAGATTCTTAAACTAGAAGAAGAGCAGTTTGCAAAAACCCTAGATAACGGCATGAAGCTGCTTGATGATGCCATTAAAGATCTTAAGGGCGACACCATCGCTGGTGAAACTGTTTTCAAGCTTTATGATACCTACGGTTTCCCAATGGACTTAACCGCCGATATCGCCCGTGAGAAAAAGCTTAAAGTGGACGAAGAAGGCTTTAAGAAGTGCATGGAGCATCAAAAAGACACCGCCCGTGCTGCGTCTAATTTCAAAGTAGATTACACAGATAGCTTAGATCTAGATGGTGCCACAGACTTTACTGGCTACGAAAACCTTGTAAACGAAGGCAAAGTCCTTGCCCTGTTTAAAATAGAAGAAGGTAAAGGCGGTGTGGCTGTTGATACCTTGTCAGCCGGTGAAGAAGGCATGCTGGTATTAGATAGCACACCTTTTTATGGTGAATCAGGTGGCCAAGTGGGTGACACGGGTTTACTTAAAAATGCTAATGCACAATTCACCGTCACCAATACCACTAAAGAGCAAAAAAACCACCTGCACCATGGATTACTCGCTTCGGGTACAATTAATGTGGGTGATGCGCTAAGTGCATTGGTTGATGAAGACAAGCGTCAAAATACAGCCCTGCATCACTCAGCAACTCACCTTTTGCATGCGGCCTTGCGCGAAGCATTGGGTGAGCACGTTCAGCAGAAAGGATCTTTGTGCACACCGGATCGTTTACGTTTTGACTTTGCCCATTTTGAAGCCATGACCCCTAGCGAACTAAAAGCGGTTGAGCTGCGAGTAAACCAGCAAATTCGCATGAATGAGCCTGTGGTGACTCAGGTTATGAATGTAGATGAAGCCAAACAAAGCGGCGCCATGGCGTTATTTGGTGAGAAATACGATGACGATGTACGTGTTTTAAGCATGGGCCGAGATCAGTTCTCAGTGGAGTTATGTGGTGGTACACACGCACAGCGTACCGGTGACATTGGATTATTGAAAATTGTCAGCGAAAGTGGCATTGCTGCCGGGGTTCGCAGAGTTGAGGCTGTGGTGGGTCAAACCGCTCTTGATTTTGTATTGACTATGCAGGGCACACTTAATTCAGTGGCCAACCAAGTGAAAGGCAACAGTGAAACCGTACAAGATAAAGTGGTTCAACTGGTGGCCAAAAGCCGTCAGTTAGAAAAAGAAGTAGACCAACTAAAAGCTAAGTTGGCCAGTGGTGCCGGAACTGACCTTGCTTCTCAAGCGGTTGAAATCAACGGCATTAAAGTATTGGCCGCTAAGTTAGATGGGGCTGATGTGAAAGCATTGCGTACCACCATGGATCAATTGAAAAATAAGCTGGGTAATGCTCTTATTCTGTTGGCAAGCCATGAGGGTGAGAAAGTTACTTTACTGGCTGGTGTGACCAAAGAATTGGTGGGGCAGTATAAAGCGGGCGATATTGTTAAAGATGTGGCCCCTTATGTGGATGGCCGAGGTGGTGGCAAGCCAGACATGGCACAAGCAGGAGGTAAAAAACCAGAAGGCATTGATGATGCCTTAGCCGCTTTCAGCAAATGGGCTGCTGACACTTTATAGTTAAGTAAAATCAGTGGGTAAGCCACGGGTGAAAAGCCGCAAGGCACACAAGATGCGCTGCTGGCATTTACCCGTTACCACTTACCTTGCTGATTGCGAGAAAGTGCACTTGCTGGGCAAGTGTTTCAAATCGGCGCCAATTAGTGTCTAATTAGCGCCCAATTTTAGTTCCCTAAAAGAGCTTTATTCCAATGGCATTGTACGTACACAAGTACGGTGGCACATCAGTCGGTACTACTGATCGTATCGAAGGTGTTGCCCAAAAGATTAAAAAATTCAAAGACGCAGGCCACGACGTTGTCGTAGCAGTAAGCGCCATGAGCGGTGAAACCAATCGCTTAATTGGGCTTGCTAGCGCCATTAGCGACGAACCTACCCCTAGAGAAATGGATGTTTTAGTTTCTACCGGTGAGCAGGTGACGATCTCTTTATTAAGTATGGCGTTGCATAAAATTGGCTTACCAGCCCGCTCCTATACGGGCAGTCAGGTGCGAATTTTAACAGACAGCGCTCACGGTAAAGCACGTATCCAAGACATCGATACCCAGCGCATTCGCGCCGATTTAGACCAAGGCCGCGTTGTCATTGTGGCGGGTTTTCAGGGTGTGGATGAGCATGGCAATATTACTACCTTGGGTCGTGGCGGCTCAGATACAACAGGTGTGGCTCTAGCTGCAGCGCTTGAAGCCCATGAATGTCATATATATACAGATGTTGATGGCGTATACACCACAGACCCACGAGTGGTCGATAAAGCGAAGCGTTTAGATAAAATTACTTTTGAAGAAATGCTTGAAATGGCAAGCCTGGGTTCAAAAGTATTGCAAATTCGCTCTGTGGAATTTGCAGGCAAATATAAAGTGCCGTTACGTGTTCTTCACAGCAGAGAAGAAGGTAGTGGCACCCTAATTACAACAGAGGATGATAGTTCAGTGGAAAAACCCGTTATTTCCGGTATTGCATTTAACCGTGACGAAGCCAAATTAACTGTAATGGGTGTGCCAGATATTCCTGGTGTTGCCTCTAAAATCTTAGGCCCTATTAGTGCTGCCAATATCGAAGTGGACATGATTGTTCAAAACGTGGCGGCAGATAATACCACTGACTTTACTTTTACTGTGCACCGCAATGACTTTGCCAGTGCTGAAACAGTTTTAAAGGCGGTTGCTGAGGAACTTGGCGCCCGTGAAGTGTCTACTGATAATAAGATTACAAAAGTATCTATTGTGGGCGTGGGCATGCGCAGTCATGCTGGTGTGGCCAGTAAGATGTTTGATGTACTGGCAGAAGAGAATATTAATATTCAAATCATTTCTACCTCTGAAATTAAGATTTCAGTGGTGATTGCTGAGAAATATTTAGAATTAGCGGTTCGTGCATTGCACACTGCGTTTGGCTTAGACGACGATACTAAATAGTATCTTTGTTAATAGTAAGAATTTGTGAATGCCCAATGGAATTGGGGGTTTGCAATGGAAGGTGTCAAGGATTGAGGCATTCCGGTAGTAAAATGCGCTGGTTTTCCATCGCACCCTAGGTCGCAGGCTAGTAATGTCCAATAAGGCTCCTATCCATAACAAAATAGTATGGAAAGATTCTCAATGGAGCTGTTAATTTTACAAAGCTGGTCAATAATAAATCTAATGGATGCCTATATTGTTACATATATAGGGATTTTGTAACCCGACAACGAAAGTACGGGTTTGCAGTGTTCAGGAGAATGGAATGCTAATTTTAACACGTCGTGTTGGCGAAACTTTGATGGTTGGTGATGAAGTAACCGTAACGGTACTTGGTGTAAAAGGTAACCAAGTTCGTATAGGTGTTAACGCGCCTAAAGAAATTGCGGTTCACCGTGAAGAGATCTATCAACGTATTCAGAAAGAAAAAGAGCAGCCAGGCGAAGAATAAGCTCCAATTTAAAAAAAGTGCGCTAAATTGTTAATTTAATTGAGTTTTCTCTTTTATTTTTTCTATAAGCTGCTAACATACGCCGCGTGTTGGAGAGATGGCCGAGTGGCTGAAGGCGCACCCCTGCTAAGGGTGTATAGGAGAAATCTTATCGAGGGTTCGAATCCCTCTCTCTCCGCCATTTTATTTCTTAGTTTGTTTTAAAATTCATTTTTAAATAGATTAAAAATAAAGGTTGGCGTAGGTTGACTTACTTTAAAGTTACCCTATAATTCGCCGCCTCAAACGATGCGCTTGTAGCTCAGCTGGATAGAGTATCTGGCTACGAACCAGAGGGTCGGAGGTTCGAATCCTCCCAAGCGCACCATTATTAAAAAACCTAGTTCATTGAACTAGGTTTTTTTTTGCCTACAGGAAGTAGGTACTGAGCCTGCGTCGGGAACATGCAGGCGGTGTCTACAGGAAGTAGGTACTGAGTTTATGTCGGGAGCATATAAACGGTGCCTACAGGATGTGGGTGCTAAGTTTATGTCGGGGAAATATAAACGGTGCCTGCAGGATGTAACTTACTAAGTTAGAAGGTGAGCTTGCGTCGGGAATATGCGGGCGGTGCCTAAAGGAAGTAGGTACTAAGTTTATGTCGGGAACATATAAACGGTGCCTGCAGTAAATAGTTTAACAAGTTAGAGAGTAAGCTTGCGTCCTGCGCTAACACCGCAAGTAGAGGGCGCACAGTCGTACTGGCTGTAAGTTAAGCCTGTTAGAGTTGTTTCTGTCAGTTATAAAGGTAATTTGTGTGAGGGCGGTCCAGTATTGCAGTTGGCATAAGCCATTATCAAGCTACATAAACCACACCCTAAGGTGTGGTAGAAAATTTTTTTAAATCTAATTAAATGAAAGCAAAGTACGTAACGTCGAAATGGGTAAAACTTTTTCCACCTCATCAGCTAACCGGTTAATTTCAAACTCTTGCAGTTCATCATAATTAAATGCTTCCGCATCTTTTACCCCTGCCCAGTTTAATAAATACTGCATCATGCTTTGTTCATCAAATACTCCATGAATATAACTTCCTAATATTTGTTTGTCGTCACTCATTACACCATCGTTATGATCTTCCAATTGAAACAAGCAATGATCAAAAGCAGCCCCTTCACTTTTTCCCGCATGAATTTCGTAGCCACTAATTTTAACGTCAGTATTTTTTACGTAGCCACAAACGTTTATCAGTTGCTTGTGTTCCTCTAGCGTAGTTTCAAAATCTAAGTAGCCAAGTGTATTGGAACTGCCTGCACTACCTTCTATTGCATTAGGGTCATGAATGGCTTTTCCTAGCATTTGAAACCCGCCACAAATGCCCATGACTTTTCCGCCGTATCTTAAATGTTTTTCAATGACGGCTTGCCAACCGCTTGTTACGAGCCAATTGAAATCACTGCGAACACTTTTGCTACCAGGTAAAATAATTAAATCACAGCCTTCAAATTTACGAACATCTTTTACAAAAGATAAATCCACATCCGGGTGCAAAGCAAGGGCATCAAAATCAGTGTGATTACTAATGCGCGGTAATACAGGCACGCAAACTCTTAATGCTTGCTGGCTTTTATTTTGAACTTTAATGCCAATGGCATCCTCAGCTTCAATGTGTAGGTTTTCAATATAGGGAATGACTCCTAACACAGGTTTCCCTGTTTTTTCTTCAAGCCAGTCTAGGCCGCTTTCTAATAATTTAATGTCGCCACGAAAGCGGTTGATGATAAACCCTTGAACTCGATCCTTCTCTGACTCACTTAAACAATCGAGTGTGCCGGTTAGATGGGCAAACACGCCGCCTCGATCTATGTCTGCCACAATAATCACCGGGCAGTCAGCGGCTTCTGCAAAGCCCATGTTGGCAATGTCTCTGTCGCGCAAGTTGATTTCGGCGGGGCTACCAGCGCCTTCTACAATAACCACTTGATACTGTTCACTAAGTCTTTGATGGGATTCAAGTACAGATTTTAATAGCTTGGGCTTGTGCTGATGATAATACTGAGCATCCATGTTGGATAACGCCTTACCATGAACTATCACTTGTGCCCCTGTGTCTGAGTTGGGTTTAAGCAATACTGGGTTCATGTCTGTGGTGGGTGCGATACCACAAGCTTTAGCTTGTACGGCTTGTGCACGGCCTATTTCTCCGCCATCTTGTGTTACAGCACTGTTTAGCGCCATGTTTTGTGGTTTGAAAGGGGCCACTGAAATACCATGGCGCTTAATAATGCGGCAAATGGCGGTGACCAATATACTTTTGCCAGCGTCAGAGGTGGTGCCTTGTACCATTAGGGTATTGCGTGCCTTAAAGGTTGGCTTATTAAGAGGGGTAAAGATAGAAGACAATGCTTTGGCCAATTAAAAAAAGTGAAGCTATTGTAATGAATGAGGAGGATAGGGCAAAGCTTTACACTGTGATGCGTTTAGATGTAGTCGTTTATTTTAGTTGGTTAGACTCTTCATTTTCCTCCTCTTTAGTTTGTATAAATACATTTATTCCATGACCATCTCGTTTGGCATAATTTTGAAGTTTTTCAATCATACCTGTATCAAGCTCTGTGCCCTTTGATATAAGCAACATGCCTTCATGATTAAATAAGTCGCGACTGACAACGTGATCAGTCTGTAGGTGGATTAATGGAATTAATGTGTCGTTAAATTGCTCTTGAGATTGAATTTTTGCTAGGTGTTCAATGAGTTTTTTATAAAGGCGCAGTAGTTCAGGATCATACTTTTTAGCTGAATAACTTCCCATAAAAGACAAGGCATCTTGACTGCTGAGTGGGTCTTTAAAATGAAAGCCATGAATGAGTTGTTGGTAGTCTATGGCCAGTCGTAATATGCGTGCCCCTAGTGGGATCTTGTTGCCTTGAAGTTTGTGAGGAAGCCCTGTGCCATCGTAGTTTTCATTTTGATGGCGAATGAGTTTAGCGGTGTAATCGAGGCTATTCAGTGGGGTAAGTAGGTCAGCCCCTTTTACAGAGTGACCATTGTATTCCTTAAGCTGGCTTGGATTTAAATCATCAATGCATTTATGTACCAGTGAGTCTTCAATGGCTAATTTTCCTAGCTGGTATAGGCGCCCAGCATGACTGATCTCGGTAATGATTTTACTATCTAATTTAACGAGCTTAGCCAGAGCCACGCTATGGCTCACTACATTACCGCTCATGGCATAAGTTTTAGGCATGCGCATGTTAATTAAATTACTAATCACCTTAATGGTGGTGTTGTATTGTTCTAGTAGCTCTTCTTTGGCCATATCCGCAAAGCTAGATACGTGTGAAAGCTCTTGGCTCACCATGGCTACTTGGTCTTTCAGGTCTTGGTATTCTTGCAAGTCTGGTGTGGTTTCTTGTAGGCGTTGCTTTTCAATAATTTCAGCTTCAACCTTGCAGCGTAATTCTTGATTATCCCAAGGTTTGGTGAGGTATTGATGAATGTGGCCATCATTGATGGCACGGATAGTACTGCCTTGGTCGCTGTAACCGGTAAGCAAGATTCTGCGGCTTTTAGGAGATTGTTCACATGTTTTAGCTAAAAAGCTAGCGCCATCCATTTCAGGCATACGCATATCCGATATGATCACATCAAACTGGTGTTTTTCTAAAAGGCTTAATCCCTCTGCGCCACTGTTTGCGGTAATGACGTTATATGCCTTACCTCGAAATACCCGAGCTAAGGCTGATAGCATTTGTGGTTCATCATCAACAAACAATATCTGTGCGACCTGGCTCATGCACTGGCTTCCATGTTCTTTATATGTCCCTATGAATACTGAATTTAGGCCGATTAACGGCTCTTTAGTTAGTATTGCCTAAATTCTCGCTCTTGCATGGCTTGAAGCGAATATTTTACTCGTTTATATATTGCTCTCTTATATGGGGAGTTTTCTGCCGCTTTTCACATTATCTGCTTTACTTGCCTATAAGGCGCCGTATTTGGCGAGAGTGCTAGGTGTTTGAAACGCTCTAAAGGAGAGGGTGCATGCAAGGAATAATATTCAATGCCTTAGAAGAGTTTGTATTAGAAAATGCCAGCATGGAAGTGTGGAATGAGGTACTGGACACCAGTCAGGTGAAAAGTGGTGGCGTGTATACCGCGGGAATGAGTTACAACGACGAAGAAATATTAGCGCTAGCGACCAGTCTTTGCGACGTATTAAAAATCCCCTTACATGATGGTTTGAAGTTGTTTGGCGAGTTTCTGTTTGGATTCTTACTATCCAGAGGACCAGTTGAATTAAATGATTATGCAAACTCACAAAGTTTGTTAACAGAGCTGGAAAGTGTGATTCATCGTGATGTTAAACGAGTACATCCAGATGCTTATACGCCCCTTTTTGAATATACCCCTAAAACAGATACGACTGGCTTGCTAACCTATTTCAGCAAGCGAAAATTGTGCGTTGTAGCGGAAGGGCTATTAAAAGGTGCTGCTAAGCATTTCGAACAAGAAGTTGAGCTTACTCACACAGAATGTATGCATGATAATTTTGAGAAATGTAAATGGGATGTGAGTTTCTCTCAAAATTGATGGGGAATTTAGAGAATGAGTAATAGTCAATATGACAGATGCCTATAAAAGAGCCTATGAACGTGAGAAAAATGCGCGTTTAGCTGCTGAAAAAGTACTGGATGAAAAAACGCGAGAAGTGCAGACAAGCATTGAAATGATTCAGTATCAATTCAATGATCTAATGATGCAGAAAAAAGAATCCGACTATTTGTTAGTAGTGGCTCGCTTGGCGAAGGATGACTTAGATTTAGCCAGCTTTGTTAAGCAATATTTGGTGGCCACGCTTAACTTTTTAGGTGTTGAGATAGCCCGGTATTCTTATTTGAAAAAACACGTAATTACCCATGGACAGGTAATAGAAGAAGGAGACGCGTTGCCAAAGTTTAATTCCGAATTTTATAAAAATATTTATGAAAATGAAGATCGTTCTATCTGTATTTTAAAAGAGGTCAATCATCCTAATTTGTTGGATGTACTATCAAAAAAAGAGATTGACCGTGTATTATTTTTGCCTATTAAGAGTTTTGGTTTAGTTTCCACTGTTTGCGAAGTCTATTTACCAGAAAGTTTAGATATTCCAACCAAGGTAATAGATCAATGCCAGGTGGCTGGCTATCAAATAGGTGGCATGATTGAAGCGAACATTAATGCTAAAAAGCTCAAAAACAGTTACTTAGAACTGAAAAAAAGCAGTGAAGAGCTCAAAAAAGCCCAATCTCAATTGGTGCACTCAGAAAAAATGGCGTCGTTAGGGCAGTTGGCAGCTGGGGTAGCCCATGAAATAAATAACCCCATTGGATTTGTGACCAGCAATATTGAAACTCTAAAAGATTATTCTCAGTCGATTTCTGAGTATTTTATCTTGAGTCAAAAGTATTTGGAAAATCCTGATGCTAAAACTAAAGAAGAGATAGAAGCACTTGATGATGAGCAAGATTTTTCATTTGTATTGAATGACATTGAGGAGTTAATAGGGGAGTCAGTAGGTGGATTAGTCAGAGTGAAGGATATTGTGGCTAACTTGAAATCGTTTGCCAGAACAGATGATGAAGAAACCAGTGTTTTTGATATTAACCAATGCATTGAAGATATGGTGAAAGTTGTTTGGAATGAGTTGAAATATCATGTCACGTTGCATAAAGAATTAGATCAAGATCTTCCAAATATAAACGGACATGAAGGACAGATTGGCCAAGTGATTATGAATATATTGGTTAATGCGGCGCAATCTATGGAGGCAGAGGGTGATATTTATATTACATCACAAAAAACTGATGAAAAAATAAAAATTACCATTAAGGATAATGGAAAAGGCATGAGTGAAGCGCTTCAGGAAAAAATATTTGATCCATTCTTTACAACAAAAGACGTAAGTGAAGGAACCGGTCTGGGCTTGTCTATTTCTTATGGCATCATTGAAAAACATGGAGGCAACATAGAGGTGCAATCAAAAGAGGGGGCAGGCACAGAATTTAATATTTTATTACCTCTTAAAATCTAAGGTAGCGATGTAAAATTTAGACAGTACAAGGTGTTTGATTAAAGTTTAACACTGCGCTTTTGATGGAATTATAAAGCGTGATTAACGAATGTAAGAGCCTAAAAATTAATTTATATGAGTGAAATATATAAGTTTAAAATGGAATGACTATGTCTAAGCCAATGAAAATATTGTGTATAGATGATGAAGCGATGATGCTAAATGCATATAAACGAGTATTTAGAGACGAATCGTTATACTCGGTTTCAATTATAGAACAGGTAGTTGGTTACGATTTCTTAGAAGAGCTTGATTTTGACGTTGTTATTTGTGATCAACGTATGCCAGGAATGCTAGGAACTGAGATATTGAAGCATTTAAGTGATTTAGGGTTTCATGGTAAAAAAATAATATGTTCTGCCTATGCCGACTTCGACGACATAATGAATGCCTTTAATGAAGGGACAATCGATTACTTCTTAAATAAAACTTGGTCTAATCAAGAAATTAGAAGCCTAGTTAATTCTTTCAATACAGATGAAAAACCTAAAAGCACTCAAGATAATTACAGTATTGAAGATGTGTATTTACTGGCCGATAAAGCAGCTTGTGCGGACATCGCTATTAACATTCAAGGGGAAACAGGCACAGGTAAAGAAGTCTTAACTCGCTATATTCACCAGCAATCAAATAGACGTGACGGGCCTTACGTTACGGTGAATTGTGCAACCCTTACCGCATCGCTCTTTGAATCCTTAATGTTTGGACATAAAAAAGGCGCTTTTACTGGGGCGACGCAAGATCACATAGGGTTTTATGAGGCGGCCAATGGTGGAACCTTATTTTTAGATGAGGTAGTTGATATACCACCAGAGTCTCAGGCAAAAATTTTGCGAGCTTTACAGGAGAATGTCATAACACGTCTGGGTGATAATAAAGATATTAAAGTGGATGTTAGAGTTATTTCTGCTTCAGCTAAATCTATTTTGGATGCGGTTTCTGATGGTGAGTTTCGAGAAGACTTGATGTATCGCCTAAATGTATTTCCTATAAAAATTCCGCCTCTTAGGGATAGAAGAGGGGAGATTAAAGGTTTGTTAAGTCATTATTTAGCGAAATTTAATTACCACGATGATTGGGGGGAAATTATATATGAAGATGGGGTTGAGGATTTACTGACGAAATATAATTGGCCAGGGAATATTCGTGAGTTGGAAAATACCTGTAATTATTTAAATGTGTCTTTAAATCAACCTTTAATTAGGCGTGCAGATTTACCTGCAAGTATTTTAAATTGGTCAGAAAAAAGGGTTGAAGTCGAACAAAAAGCGCCTTTAGAGTCTTCTAAGAAGGAGTCTCTTGAGGGCGGTGAAATCACGATTGAGCAAGCCCTTGAACAGTGCGGAAATAACAAATCAAAGGCCGCTAAGCTATTAGGTGTAAGTCGAATGACACTGTGGCGCCAACTAAAGAAGATGCCTTAATCGATAAAAGTAAACCTAGTTCACCTGAGGCCTGCTCACCGTAACAACTGTAACAACTGTAACATTGCCCGTTACGTTGTTACAAAAAATGATACGCTTTTAAAGTCTGCTAAACCCCATATTTCTCATTAAAATCGCCTGTAGCCCCCGTAAATACTAGTATTTAAAAAGTTGGCACCATCCTCGCTATATGTAATTCATGGCAACAACGCCTAGTTAAACTAAAAATTTTGGAGCACTAAAATGAAATTTACTAAACTAGCACTAGCAGCAGCAATTTGCACTTTTGGATTCACAGCTCAAGCAGCTGAACTTGATAGCGATTCCGCTACGGTTTCTATGAGTGTTGGCCTTTATGCAAGCCTTACTGGCTTGGATGATTTTGTATTGACTACCGCGGATGCCGATGGTTCTGCAGGTGCAACTTATAGCGGTAATGATGACTTTAATTTAGAGTCTAATGGTCAAGTTCATGTATCTATGTCAGGTGGAAACTTGTCAAACGGTACAGACAGCTTAGCAACTTCATATGGCCTAGATAGTGGGTCTACTGAATTTGATACCGCAGCCGATGCTGTTCATAACTCATCTCACAATGTATCTGCTTCAGCTGTGTTAGGTGCCATATCAGCACAAAAAGCCGGCGCTTATTCAGGTGCCATTACCATCACAGTATCTTCAATTTAGATAATCGTTTTTCTAGAGGGGCTTCGGCCCCTTTGTTTTTGGAGGTCTGATTATGTTTAACGTTAATTACTTGAAAATTATAGTTGTATTTTTAGCATTTTTAAGTGCTTTTTCCCATGGTGGTGAATTTGCAATATCTCCTTTGGTACTCAATATAGAGGGGGAGAAAAACACCAAGATTCCTTTTGAATTTACTATTAAAGCTAAAAAAACCGGTGATGTGAATATTAAAATATTTGACCTTAATCAAATTGAAACTGGTCACATGGGCTTTGTTGAAGGCAGTGATGAAAATAAAGAAAGCAAATCTAACTGGGTATCGTTAGATGAGTCTAGCTACTCTATAAAGAAAGGAGACTTTCGTGTTGTAACAGGGAATGTAGTCATCCCAAGAAAGGCTAAAGGGCAACATTTAGCAGCAGTCATGGTAGAAGAGGTTCAAAGTAAGGAAGTGAAAAATGGCATTGCCGTTAATGTTCGTTATGCAGTGGTTCTAAAAATCGATACCTTAAAGGGTAAAAAACTACGCACCAGAACTAAAACCAAATTTGAAAATTTAAGCGTTAGAAAAGTTGAAGGGGGCTGGGAATTCGAAGGATTCTTTCATAATTTATCAAAAACAGAGGGTAAGCTGTTTACTGAGTTACAGTTAAGGGGCTTGAATAAAAAGTTAATAGGAAAAATCACCATGAAGACGTTGTCTGCTTGGCAACGAAATGAAAAAGAGTCCATGGTTTACCCTGGTTCTAAAGTAAAGATTTTTGGTAAATTGCCAAAGGATATTGTGGAAGGTGGCTATAGCGTAAGAATTAAAAATAAATTTAACGACCGTAATCAGCCTGTATTTAAAAAGGGTATTGAACTGGTGGTACCAGAAAAAGAAGAGCTTGCTATAAAAGAAGGGAATACACAAAAAACAGAAGAGCTTGCCATTAATCAATTACTTTCAACGAAATAACATATTTAGCACATGGACGTGCTCTTTTTCTCTAGGGGCAATATATGAAATATGTCATCTTCATAATGTTAATCAATTTATGCGCTTGCACAGGTAATGTAAAAAGCGACCTTACAATTGATGAAGAAAACAGCCTAAGAGAACTTCGTAGTCAATTTTTTAATATGACTGATAAAAAGTCGGCATTGCAGTCGGTTGCTAAAAAGCAAAATTCTAATATCGATACTAACTCACAAGCTCATTCACTTTTTGAATGCAGTCATGAACACAAAGGTTCTGGTTATTTTGAATACAAAAGAATCACCATTGAATTTGAAGAGATGGACTTAAGAGATGCGTTAACCGAAATAAGTATAGTTTCAGGTATTACGATCATGACTGATGATAGTGTTGAAGGGATTGTTAGTGGTGCTTTTGAACGCAAAGAAATTGGTGATGTATTATCAATACTATTATCGGTAGGGGACTACGATTATCGTTTCTTTGATCATCATATTTTTATTGGCACTACTGACCCAACAGCATCTTCATATCATCAACTTTCTTCAACCTGTACTTATCGCCCATCTTATCTTGATGCACTTTCACTGGTTACCTTACTTCCTGATTTTTATCAGCGCTATATAAAGTTAAATAAGCAAAATGGCTTTATCGCCGTCACAGCGACCAGAATGATGATGCATAGAATTCAGCATGACATTGCTTTATTTGATATACCCCAAAAGCAAATAGTAATGGAATTGAGCGTAATTGAAGTGTCTCAAGAGGCATTAGAGATTTTAGGTCTAGACTGGCAATCAATTAAAAACAAAGCCTCTTCTGTATATAATAATTCTTTAAATCAAAGCTCTTATGGTGGCCGGACTGTTACTTTACCAACCATGAAGGCAAGGCATTTTTTGGATGCAGTAAATGCCCTTAAACGAAATGGGAATGCCGAGGTGAAATCTATGCCCTCTATTGTTGTACTGGAAGGTAAGGAAGCAAAATTTAAATCTATGCAAACTATTTGGTCGCCAGAGGTGATGGTAACTTCCCACAAAAAAGAAGCGATTGAAATAGGCGTTCAGATGGTGGTCATCCCTCGCGTAAGTGGCATGGGGCATATTCAATTAGACATTAAAAATGCAAGCGTAAGTGATTTTGTAAATGATGCTCTAGGGCTTCCTAAAGTCGTTTCTCATGAACTTTCAAGTTCTGTCAGTATTGATGATGGAGAATCGCTTATTATTGGTGGTTTATTACAAAAGAAAAGACGAATACAAAATTCCGGTGTGCCCTATTTTCAAGACATACCTTGGTTGGGAAGATTATTTAGTAATAAAGTAGAGCGATTTATTGATAGTGAAATATTAATAATGATTCAACCTCGAATAATAAGGGGATAAGTATGAATTCTAAATTTAGCTTAATTATTTTACCTTTAACCTTGCCGCTGTCACCGGTATTTGGAGCTGAAAGCTTTGGTAATTTATCCTCGAAAAATGTCGATGATGATGCTGTTATATGCATGACAGTAGGCTTAAAGGCAAGTGTTAATGGGCTTGATAACCTTGTGCTAGCACCTACCAGTATTGATGGGGCTGCAGGCACTATTTATCAAAGTACTGATGAATTTACACTGGAGTCAAATGGCGGGGTAACGATAATGGCATCTTCTAACCCTATGTCTTATGCCGGATATGATATCAATACGTTCTATTTAATTGATGGAAGGCTTCATTCTTATTCAACAGAAAATAATGTCATTCATAGTAGTACTCATTCATTTACGGGAATTGCTCAACTTGGGAATATTTCTTCACAACTGGCCGGTGATTATGCTACTACCGTTTATCTTACTGTTGTGCCAAATCTGGGGATAGACGGTGGCTGTGGTCAGCATTCAGTTACTCGGCCAGTAGAGTCTTCTAACTGGGCATTTATTGCCTATGAAGATTTGTATCCCAATCCAGGAGATGCTGACTACAATGATTTTGTAATGGCATTTCAATCAACCGAGTCATATAACGCAATGGGTGAGCTAGAGACAATTAATATGAGCTTTTTGCCTGTGGCGAGGGGAGCTGGTTACAATCACTCAGCTCATTTAGATTTAAATGGGGAGGTTTGGAACTCTAAAAATATTTCCACCATTACAGATGAATTATATAACGGAGACGCCATAGTAAAAGCTACTTATACGAATATGAGTAACGGTAATCAAATAGAAAAGTATTACAATAAAGATAAAGATGTGACGCTTTTTTATAATACTCGAGCCACACTAGATGGTTTTGCCAATGTTCATGATAACGACGACATTACCTCACCTCTTTGGAAAACCGATGTAGAGATCTCCTTGGCGAACCCTGAGTTAAATACTTATTTAGACAGAGGTGATATCGGTGACGATAGCTATCGAATTTATTTGAACGTAAAAAACACTAACAAAGATATTGATTTATACACAGTGAATGAAGGGGACGGAATGATTGATGGAAATGGATATCCATTTGGTTTGATTGTGCCGGATACATGGAGGTGGCCATTAGAGCGTCAACATATTGATGATGCTTATCCTTTGTTCGAAGAGTATCGATCTTGGTTGTCGGGTGAATCAGAAGAATTAAGTTATTCAGCAGAACATTGGTATTTGTCCCCCACCACTGACGACGGTGTTATGGTGAGTGAAGAAAAATTAGATTCAATATTAAATGATATAGAATGATCTTTTAATCAGTCTGGGTTGAGAGTGAGTCTATTCTAATGCTCATTAACAAAGAGCATTAGTATATTAATGATTTAGATGTGTGAGCAATGCATTCGCTAGAGCGGCTGTTGTGCTGAGCAAAGACTTCATGGCATCAATAATGGGTAATGCATGGCTAGGTTAGATTATTACTTTTGTGTTTCGTAATTTCATCTTTCAGCTTCTGAGTCATTTGTTCAGATGTTTTGAAACGTTTTACGTTTAGGAATAATGTTTCGGCTTGCGGGTAAATTATTTTTAAATATGCCAGCCATTGTTTAATTCGATCAGCTGCAAATTTAATATTGCCTGCAGCCTGAGTGCTATTGATCATCCATAATAAATCTTCTAAACGGTCTTCCCAATCATGGGGTGCTTGCAGACTACCCTGTTGTTTATTGTTAATGGTGTTAGCCAACTGTGGGTTGGCAACCGCACCGCGCCCCAGCATGATATTGTCGCACTCGCTTAATTGGCGACAATTATCGTAATCTTCCTTATTCCAAATTTCACCATTGGCCACAATGGGTAGTTTCACGTGTTGTTTTACTTTCGCTATCCATTGCCAGTGGGCCGGTGGTTTATAGCCTTCTACTTTGGTGCGCGCATGTATGCACAGCTCACTGGCACCAGCGGCTTCAATGGCTTGTGCGTTTTCAATAGCCAATGACTTGTCTTCATAGCCTAAGCGCATCTTAGCGGTAAGTGGCACATGAGAGGGAATAGCCTGGCGAATGGCTAATAAAATTTGATAAATGTCTTCAGGGTCTTGCAGCAGCACACTGCCACCGCGATTTAAATTAACCGTTT
>OLII01000138.1_pt1 | contig 27196 bp, 26 predicted proteins | sample 1609481 | NCBI WGS metagenome assembly OLII01 (sample SAMN05416859, study PRJEB24817) | seawater metagenome | isolation source: Sea water | place: Canada:Atlantic | collected 2013-11 | reverse complement strand
CATGCTATTTTTTTGTTGGGTTTTACCTTTTTGAATGCACTTTCTAGCATAAAAGTCTACTAATGAACTCGAAAGAATAAGTAATAAGAAACGCCAATCCTATGCACCATAAAAGAAATAACTCGCAATTAATAATATTATATTTTGTCCTTGTATGCGTTTGCGACCTGGCATCCAATAGAGGATAAAGACAATGGGTAAGAATAGTCCAAAATCAAAGGAGTATAATAGCACGTACTAGTTAGAATTTGTTGGTGAAGATAAAAAATAGCATGAGAACGCCAATTAATTCTTGGTTAGGATTAAAAAAGAAAGAGGCCATCATAAATGACAGCCCCTTCTTACATTATATCGTTTGTAATGTATTAGTTAGCAACAATATTCACGTTGTTTATTTGAATATCTTCGTTATATCCATCAAGATTTAATATTCCTATACGAACACTAACTGTTTAAATCCCGCTCTCCTACTCCTCCTATATTTACATAGCGCTTGTAAGTGATATTTCCTGAAGAAGTTCCGTTTACCAATAAGGATGAAAATTCATCTGAACTGGAGTTTAATGTTACCGTACCTGCTGTGTTGTTAAAATTACCACCAATAAAAACATAACTGTCTTGCGGTATTGAAATACTTCCACCACTGCCCACTGTTAAATCTTGTGCTACTAAAACGCAAGACATGAACAAGAAAGCAACTAAATTCATTTTTTTCATAGATTCTGTTTTAAGTAAATTGTTAAATAGATAAATAGTTAAAAAGCCCAAACTGCACGCACATTGTTCACGTCCGCAATATTGGTCATCCATATATTCCCATTGTTGAAATTCTGATTTCCATTGTTGAAATTCTGTAACCAAGCGTTACCGGCGGTTTTAAGCGTAGAAGTCCAGTAGAACCTAGGTTTTAAATTTGCTCCATTTCCATTACTATAAACAACATACATAAGATTTAATTCTCTTTTGGTAGGAATACGCCAATCTTTAAATTTAGCAGCGTTAGCATCGTGATTAGAAGCATTGCTTAATAAATCATTTGCCTCATACCAATTTGAAGAGCCTTGGTCTTGCATTGCAACCACCAAACCGTGTGTGCCATTACTATTTACCTCTATTACATAGCCTCCTAACTCTGCATAAAAAGTGTTTACAGAGTAAATTTTGGAAGTAGCAGCTACTTCAGCCCAACTACTGCCATTGTAATAGTAAAAACCTACTGTACCATCTGTTTGGTATATCATTAATCCAGATGCTGGAGAGCTAATCGAATTACGCAGGGTCTCCGTCATTCTTGGCATTAATAATCCCTTTGTGGTAGCGCTAATATCTAAGGCCGCCGAGGCATCTGGAGTTGTGGTGCCAATACCCACTTGAGCATAAGTTGTTGCAGTGAGTAATACCACTGCTCAAAGTGTAAAAAATTGTTTCATTGTTTTGTTCATCTTTTTGGTAGTTTATTGATTCTTGTGATCGCTGTTACATTAAAAATATATCGTATCGAAATCATATCCACCTGATGCAGCTTGTGCCTTTTTAGGATGGAGCATAATGTAGGTTCCAATGGCTGTTAAGGCTGCATACTTCCCATAGCTACCTATCTTTTTAAGAGCCTCTTTTCTACTGATATCATTTGTATCCTTGGGGGTGTTCTCTATTTTTTTCATATGATCTTATTATTCTATTGCTATTTTTTTTGTGAAAACAATGTTTTCTGCCTGTACCTTTAAGATGTAAACACCTCTTTTAACTCCTATGGTAGAAAGCTGTTCTTTCTGTGAGGCGTTTTTAATGGTTTTTGAAAGTACTCTCATCCCTAATACATTGTAAAGGCTAACCTCTGCGGGCTTGGAGAACTGCTGCAATCCTTCTAAAGAGATATAGGCATTGCCTTTCCCTTTGTATGCGCTAACCAAAGAACTACTCCCTACGGTATCTACAGAAAGAACAGCGGTTGCAAAGTGGAGGTAAAACCTACCCATACCACTCAAAGGGGTTTGTGTGAGAAGCTCAAAACTCTCCTCGTTAAGAAGTGTAAACGTGTTTTCTGTTGCATCTTCTAAATACATATAAATCCCTTCTGGTATGGTACTGTTTGCTATGGCTACTTTTAATGAAACACCCGCTTGTTGGTGTATTAAAAGAGGGACTTTTGCATTGCTCATAGCAGCCAAAGGCATCGCATTGATACCCATATCAATACCGTTATCTTCTTCTAAAAGTCTCGAACTAAATCCTGAGGATTGATCAAACGCTCCAGCATCATAGCCTGGGTCTAAACCTAAGGTCAATCCTTCTTTAAAATAAAACTTAGTGTCTGCCATTTTAACAGCATCACCATGCATGTCTAACACCAATTCGTAACTCTTTACAGAACCCTTTGCAGCAACAAAATCATCTACTCCTGTAACTGTTTGCATCGCTTGGGTAAAACTAATTGTTTGATCCGCGCCACTTCCTGCTGCGGCTACAAAAAAACCTTGACCAGGGGCTATGTAAGTGGCTGCGCTTGTATTGTTGTAAATTTCATATCCCGTTCCATCAGCTTTCCATCCATAGATTGCTTCAAAATTATCATCGATTGCTGCTGCATTTGCAGTTAAAAAATTGTTTGTGCCATCTGCATTACTATTCCCATGAAGATAAGAAGCAAAGGGATTGGCAATCAAATTCCAACGCCTTCCTGCACCTGAATTTGCCGCATCGTTATTGTTAATGATAACACTTTGGTCGCCATTGGCAATTGCTCCTGTAAAAGAGAGAGTGCCTCCACTTGTGGTAGCCATTTGGTATCCTTGCCCTAATGCCAAATTACCTGTAGTTGCGCTCGTAGCGTTTGACCAAGTATCTAAGGTATTGTCATAAGCACCTACTGCATAAACACCACTTCCGTTTGTGGCAATATTGGGATCGGTTATTAATGTACTAAATGCCATACCAGATACTGGAGCTCCTATTAAATCCCACGCTCCTGCTCCTACTATATTTGCATAGCGCTTGTAAGTGATATTTCCTGTGGAAGTTCCGTTTACCAATAAGGATGAAAATTCATCTGAACTGGAGTTTAATGTTACCGTGCCTGCTGTGTTGTTAAAATTACCGCCAATAAAAACATAACTGTCTTGCGGTATTGAAATACTTCCTCCACTGCCAATTGTTAAATCTTGCGCTACTAAAACGCAAGACATGAACAAGAAAGCAATTAAATTCATTTTTTTCATAGATTCTGTTTTAAGTAAATTGATAAATTATTAAAAAGCACGTATTGCACGCACACTGAAAGTGGCTTCCTTAATGTAATCGTGCTGAGTACCAATGCTAAAATACTTATACAAAGCGTCATAGTTATTGACCTCCGTAGAACTCCAGTGGCCATCATAGTTAAAACGACTACCACCATTTGCCTCTGCTGTGGAATTTATCGTTGCCCTACTCACATACATTTTGTTTAATTCATCTCTTGAGGGTAAGAACCAATCGGTATATCCTCCGCCGTTGTAATCCCGTGCCAGTCCTGCTGCATGTGTATCTGCTGTACCTTGTTTAGCTATTATGGCATCTGTATTAACACTTCCTGTGCCTACAGCCGTGTCTGTTGCTTCTGTTGTTACATAAGTCCCATTATACCATCTTATTCCCGCACTTTGATCTTGAACTGCCGCAATTAAACCGTGGGTTTCTCCTGCAACATAACCAGCATCTCCAGCTTCAAATAGATAAAAAACAACACCTCCTTGATAAAAATTACCAACTGCGGGTGGTGGTGGATCATTCACATCGCCGCCATTGTGTAGATTTTTCCAACTGGAGGTAAGTCTAATCTGAAGTTCTCCTTCACCTGATGCACAATCCGTACAAAAGATGATGAGTCCCTGAGCTGGCGTACTAATCGCATCGCGCTGGGTTGCCGTCATTCTTGGTAGTAATAATCCCTTTGTGGTAGTGCTAATATCTAAGGCAGATGAAGCATCTGGAGTTGTGGTCCCAATACCCACTTGGGCAAAAGTTGTTGTAGCAAATAATACCACTGCTAAAAGTGTATTGATCTTTTTCATAAGAGGCTTTTTTTTGAACTAATAAAAATACATTTTATATTCTTAAAAGTCAAAAAAAGTACAACTTAATTTCCTTTTAAGGTAATTTTAATGCTTTTCAACGACATTTTATTGCATTTGAACAAATTAATTGATTTAAGAATCGAGCCGTATTTCTAGTATTCATGCATTCTAAATTCACGGTATTTTTGTTATTTTGGATAAGCAAGTGTTACACGTTATAAGGTCAATTGCACTAGTTTCATTGTCGTTGGGTTGTCCACTCTTAATATTGTGGATTTCCGCAAACTTAATTTCATGAAGTCTTGAAGTGATGAGGTGTTTGTTCACGAAGTGAAATCCATATTTTTATCAAATGTATTGCTCCCGAAATCGAATCGAAGGGAGGCTAAATTTGCAACTTTATACAATCGTGTGAAAAAGTATTCAAACCTATAATACGTGGCTCACCTGTTCCGAAAATCATACCACATCCATTTTGAATAACTTGCTCTGCAGGTAAATGAAAGCTTTGTTTAGGGAATTCTTATAGATTCTTAGATGAAGACAACATACAAAGAAAGTCATCTGAACAAAATATTAGCTCACTTTTTAGTAAATCTAAAGCGAATTTTATTTTAAAATAACAATGATATTTCTATGCTACATGCAGAAAATAGCAGTAACATGGTAAAATCTTTAGGTTACAGATATTGTTGCAAAAACAAAAAAAAAGACAACACACTTTTTAACAGTGCGTCATCTTTTCATGACGTGACTCCGATAGGATTCGAACCTATAACCGTCAGAGCCGAAATCTGATATTCTATCCAGTTGAACTACGGAGCCTTTCTAAGAGGCAAAAATAGCAATTTTCTCTACCTTTTTTATATGTATTCTAGATTATTTAACTAGGCTAAATTCTTTTTCACTAAAGTAGAAATCGTTTTCCCATCAGCCTGCCCTGCCAATTCTTTTGAAACAATGCCCATTACTTTGCCCATATCCTTCATTCCTTCTGCTCCAATACTTTTAATAACGGCCATTACTACCTTCTCTATCTCTTCTTCACCAAGCGCTTCTGGTAAAAACTGTTCTATTATTGTTGCTTCTGCCAATTCAGGCGCAGCCAAATCTTCTCGTCCTTGACCCATGAAAATTGCTGCACTATCTTTGCGTTGTTTTACTTGCTTTTGTAAAATTTTCATTTCTTGATCTTCGGTTAAATCACCCGCAGATCCATTCTCCGTTTTCGCCAATAAAATAGCAGACTTCACAGATCTAAGTGCCTGCAAAGCTACAGCATCTTTAGATTTCATAGCCGCCTTCATCTGCTCCATTAATTGTTTTTCTAAACTCATCTTTTTATTTTTTATGCTTAATCTACATTATCGTGTAAAAACGAATTATTTGACCTCAATTGGGCATCATCATTCGCATCAGTACTCAGGGTTGTTTTAGATTTACTCAAATCAGAATTGACCTGATCTAAATTCACACCCAATCTTTTATAGGCCGGTTGACGCTCAATTTCATCAATATTCTTACTGACTTGATCCGCGAATTTATAATTAAATCCCTTCATCTTTTGGCGACGCAACTCTGCCGTTCTTTCCAATTCTGAAATTGTCAAGCTCAAAGGAGAAATTTCTTCAGAAATTGTCTCAATATCTTCAACTTTCTGAACCTTTGACTTCAGCGTAAACTCAACCTCTTCATCGGAGACTTTCGGCTGCTTCTGGGTTATCTTAGAACTCTTTCCTATGGTAGGCTCTGCCGCAAAGTCTTCTAAAACATAGCGCTTTTCAACAACCTCCCTTTTTTCAGCCACGATTTCTGTGAAATCCTTTACCTCTATCTCATTCACATCTTCTAAACGGACTTCTTCCTTTTGGGCTGGTTCAGTTTCCTCATTGCTTCTGATAGGGAAGTCAAACAACAAATCGGCCTGTAATTGAACAGGAGTTTTTGGAATTTCTTCTTGAACTTTTGGCGTTGCATCTGTGATGATAAAATCGTCTTCTGAAACCTTCTCTGCAGCTACTTCATCATAGCTCACATTGATGTTATTTATGAAATCAGTTGTTGAAATTAAGGTTTCTTTTTCTTCATGATGATCAAGATCATCCTCCAAAACATGAACAATTCTAGCAGGTGCTTCTCTTTCTATTGGCGCATCTAAAACACTCGACTTCGTTACTGTATCTTCAGAAAAATCATAGGTTGCCTTCTGCTCTTCTTCTAGCGTATGAATGATTTTTTTCACTTCTGTATTTGTAATACTACTTTGTTGATCTGAGGCAAAACCTGTAGCAACAACAGTTACAGAAATCGCATCTCCTAGCGAATCATCTTCACCAATCCCCATAATGATGTTCGCATCATAACCTGCTTCTGTTTGAATATAATCATTGATTTCTCCAATTTCGTCTATGGTTACTTCATCCGTACCTGATACAATTAGCAGCAATACATTTTTTGCTCCTGTTATTTTATTATCATTCAGCAAAGGTGAATCCAATGCTTTGACAATAGAATTTCGTCCTCTATTGACACCGGATTCTTTTGCAGACCCCATAATTGCAGTTCCACTATCTGATAATACTGTTTTTGCATCATGTAAATCTATGTTCTGCTTGTAATGATGTGTAATCACCTCTGCGATACCTCTCGCAGCAGTAGATAAGACCTCATCGGCTTTGGAAAACCCTGCCTTGAAACCAAGATTACCGTACACCTCTCTCAGTTTGTTATTATTAATAACAATTAAAGAATCAACATTACTCCTCAAGGTATCAATTCCAATTTGAGCTTGTTTTGACCGCATTCTACCCTCGAACTGAAAAGGCATGGTTACGATACCAACAGTCAAAATGTCCATATCCTTTGCAATCCTAGCTATTATGGGCGCAGCTCCTGTTCCTGTTCCCCCACCCATTCCGGCAGTAATAAATACCATTTTGGTTTGCGCCCCTAGCATTTGCTGTATTTGCTCTATGCTTTCCTTGGCCGCACTTGCCCCTACTTCTGGATTTGCTCCAGCTCCCAAACCAGAGGTTAAATCGACTCCAAGCTGAATTTTATTGGGTATAGAACTGCTATCCAAAGCTTGAGCATCTGTGTTACAGATGACAAAATCTACCCCTTTAATATCTTGCTGAAACATGTGATTTACAGCATTACTACCTCCGCCTCCAACACCAATCACCTTAATGGCATTTGATTGTGATTTCGGCATATCAAATAAAATATTGTCTAATTCTCCGCTCATCATAACGTTTGTATTTTATATGTTATCTTTTTATCTTTATACTTCTTTATTCTGCGTTGTCTAAAAATTCTTTAAAACTATCAGTAAACTTTTCAAAAAAACTCTTTCTCTTTTTCACAGGGGTATCTGGCACAACATTTTCCAATGCTGCTGGCTCAGAAGTGTCTATTTCGTCTTCCGATTCTTCTTCACATTCAACAGACTCACTCTTACATTCTTTCTCTAAGCCTTCCATAAGCAAACCAACCGCAGTTGCGTAAGACGGACTCGACAGGGTCTCATCGGAATCTCCTGCTAAATGTTCATTCGGATAGCCAATTCTCGCATCCATGCCAGTAATGTACTCTACCAATTGACGCAAGTGTTTTAATTGAGATCCTCCTCCTGTTAGCACAATTCCGGCAATTAGCTTTCCTTTGGCAGTTTCATGACCATAATTTTTTATTTCTAAATACACGTGCTCAATAATTTCTTGAACTCTTGCATGAATGATTTTAGACAAGGTCTTTAAGGTAATCTCTTTAGGATCCCTTCCTCTCAATCCCGGTATTGACACAATTTCAGTATCTTTATTTTCCCCTGGCCAAGCAGATCCAAATTTAATTTTCAATAATTCAGCCTGCTTTTCAATAATAGAACAACCTTCTTTAATATCTTCAGTAATCACATTTCCTCCAAAAGGAATCACTGCCGTATGACGAATAATACCATCTTTAAAAATAGCGAGATCTGTAGTACCTCCACCAATATCAATTAGAGCGACTCCCGCTTCTTTCTCTTCTTGGCTCAACACCGCTGAAGCGGAGGCCAATGGTTCTAGTGTAATGTCTGACAGCTGCAACCCAGCACTCTTCACACATCTACCGATGTTACGTATTGAAAAAACTTGACCAACGACAACGTGAAAATTAGCTTCCAAACGCCCACCATACATCCCTATTGGCTCTTTAATTTCTCCTTGACTGTCTACTTTAAATTCTTGCGGTAACACATGAATAATCTCTTCTCCGGGCAACATTACTAATTTATGAACCTGATTCACTAAATTATCAATATCCTCCTCATCAATCACCTCATCAGCATTATTTCTAGTGATATAATCACTGTGATGTAAACTTCTAATATGCTGACCCGCAATACCAACGACAACGTCTTGAATATTTTGACCAGACACACTTTGCGCCTCATCAATCGCTTGCTGAATGGACTGGATCGTTTGTGTAATATTACTCACAACTCCTCTCTTCACACCTAGACTCTTAGCTTTCCCTATACCTAAAACCTCTAGTTTCCCATACTCGTTTTTTTTACCAATTATGGCAACAATTTTGGTTGTACCAATATCTAGACCTACTGCTATTTTATTGTTTTCCATCTTGTCCTATTTTGAACACACAACTTGGTTGTGATATTTTAAATTTATTGTTTTGTATTGCGCCATTGTTTTATGAACAAAAGCGGTCTTGTAAAAGGCTTTTAATTTTTGAAATTTTACATTTAATTTCTCTAGCGAACCCAACTCTATTTTATGTGAACCGCTTCTCACGCTTAAAACAAACTCATTCTGAATTGTTTTATGCACACCTATCACTTCTTTTTTCAAGAAATCATCTCGTAAAACAGCATTTACAAAAGTTATAATTCCTTTTAATTCATGGCTATTTATAGCACCCGTAACCAACATTACCCTTGCAGAATAATCATTAGAAAAGGGCACTTTCACCCCTTGATTATCAATGTAATAAGAAGCACTACTTGTGTGAATTCTAGCAATTGGAGTACGCTGCTTCACAATGCTTTTTAAAACTCCATCTATGGTGCAGAACACAGTTGCTTGCTCTACATACGGATTCAATAACAACTGTTGTTCTAAACCTTGTAAATCTAATACAGATTTTCTTTGGTTTTGCACGTGTCTATCATTTTGTATTAACATTTTATCAACCATTTGCTGAGTTAAAAAGTTATTGTCTCCTTCAATAAATTCTACCTGTACTTTGCGAATCTTTTTAGTCGAATTTTTTGATCCGGAAAATCCGTACAAAAAAGTCAACCCCAACAAAAGGACCAAGGAAAATAAATAAGTGCTTATTTTTTTCATGTGTCTTTTTTACCTGTTTTTAAAACATCTACAACCTCATGGACTAACATGCCAATATCTCCGGCCCCTAACATGACAATTACGCTAGCATTTGACTTTTTAAGCAGAGGTGCCAAATTTTCTTTAGCAACCAACTCTTTATCACTCAAAGCAACCTTCGACAACAGCCAATCTGCTGTTACACCGGGAATAGGCAATTCTCTAGCCGGATATATATCTAGCAATAACAGCGCATCAAATGCAGCTAACTCTCTGGCAAAGTCATCTACAAAATCTCGTGTTCTGCTAAACAAGTGAGGCTGAAAAACTGCTACTACTTTTTTGTTGGGATACATCTCTCTCACCGAACTTGCAACAGCCTGTATCTCAGCCGGATGATGCGCATAGTCATCAATCACCACCAATTCTTCTGTATTCATCCTGTAAGAAAACCGTCGTTTTACTCCCTTAAACGTTCCTATTTGTTGCTTAATCACGTCCAACGAAACACCATATTCACTAGCCAAAGCTAACGCCACTAATGCATTCATCACATTATGCCTACCTGGCAAACACAATGAAATATTCTGTACAATTCCTTGAGGTGTTTCCACATCAAAAACATAGCTCCCTTTTTCAATCTCAATATTGAACGCTCTATAATCTGCAGCCTCCTCTATGGCATATGTTAGACCTTTAATAGGCAATCCTTTCGCTACAATCATAGTTCCTTTTACCTTATTCGAAAAATCGCGAAACGACTGTATCAAAGCGTCATGAGCTCCATAAATATCTAAATGATCTGCATCCATAGAGGTAATGCAAGCAAAATCTGGAGACAACTGTAAAAAAGAACGATCAAATTCATCGGCCTCAACCACAGAAATTTTATCTTCACCAAGTATCAGATTCGAATTATAATTCTCTGTAATACCTCCTAAAAAAGAAGTGGCTTTACTGGGTTGCATGATATGCCCCAAAATGGAAGAAGTAGTTGTTTTTCCATGCGTTCCTGCAACCGCTAAACAACAGGTGTTTTCAGTTATTTTACCCAATATTTCTGAGCGTTTCAAAACCACAAAATTGTTGTTCACGAAATAGTTGTATTGGACATTATTTAGTGGAATCGCTGGTGTAAAGACAACCAATGTTTCGCTCTTTGATAGAAAATTTGACGGAATTTCCTCGAGCGAATCTTCAAAACAAACAGTAATGCCAAGCGCTTTTAAATCGCTAGTAATAGCCGATTCGTTTTTGTCATAGCCAGCAACACGTTTTCCATTTGCCTTAAAATACCGAGCAAGAGCACTCATGCCGATTCCTCCGACTCCGATAAAATAAATATTATGAATATTTTTCAAGTTCACCTTGCTAGTAATTTTTCTATCTCATCAACAATAACTTCTGTCGCATTGGGCAATGCCAATGCCTTCATTTCCTCACTTAAAATGCGTTGCCTCTCTTCATTTTTCAGCAAGTCTTCAAAAACTCCTGGAAACTGATTTAATTGAGCCTCTTCCAACACTAATGCACCATTTTTAGCTGCAATTGATTTTGCATTCTTCGACTGATGATCTTCGGCTACATTTGGTGATGGTATAAAAATTGTAGGCTTCCCAACAATACACAACTCAGACACGGAACTTGCACCAGCTCTAGAAATAACAATATCTGCGGCAGCATAAGCCAGATCCATCTGATTTAAAAACGCATGCACCTGAACATCTTTTTTCTGATTGTATGTCTGATATTGCGCTACATACAACTTGCCACATTGCCAAATCAGCTGAACCTGTTGCTTTTCAAAAAATGTCAATTGCTCTTCTATCAATTGATTGATTCTTCGAGCACCTAAACTCCCTCCCAGTATCAATACTGTTTTCTTTTGCTCATCGAGTTGAAAGAAAGCCTTTGCCTGTGATTTCTTATTTTGAAGAGCCAGTATATCTTGACGTACCGGATTGCCTGTTTTCACTATTTTATGAGCAGGAAAAAAACGATCTAAATCACCATAAGCTACACAAATTACTTCCGCTTTCTTTCCCAAAAGCTTATTGGTTATTCCAGGGTATGAATTTTGCTCTTGAATTAAGGTAGGGATTCCCGCTCTCGCAGCAACCATGAGTGTTGGTCCACTCGCAAAACCACCTGTACCAATAGCAATAGTTGGTTTAAATTTTCGAATGATACGTTGAGCCACAATCAAACTAACCAACAACTTGAAAGGAAATAAAAGATTTTTTACAGTTAACTTTCTTTGAAACCCCGAGATCCATAAACCTTTAATTTCATAACCTGCCTCTGGCACTTTCTCCATCTCCATTTTATCTTTTGCTCCGACAAATAAAAATTTCGCCTCAGCATACCGCTGCTGTATTTCATTTGCAATGGCTATTGCAGGATAAATATGTCCTCCAGTACCACCCCCACTGATAATGATGTTAATCGATTGCTTCATGTAAAATATCTAAAGGATTATCATCTAAAATTGTTTCTTCTGTCTCTTCTTTTGAAGCACTTACACTCAAAATTATCCCCAAAGCAAAGCAGGTCATCCAAATAGAGGTACCTCCACTGCTAATCAATGGCAAGGTCTGCCCAGTAACAGGAAATAAATTACTCGCTACAGCCATATTAATCATGGCTTGAAAAATAATTGGCAACCCAACTCCAATCACCAATAATGATGCAAAAATTGTGGTGGCTTTTTTGGCTGCCATTACAATTCTAAAGAGCAACAAAAAGTATATAAAAATCACAGAAAGGGCACCTGCCAAACCAAACTCCTCAATAATAATTGCATAAATAAAATCTGAAGATGATTGGGGCAAGAAGTTTTTCTGAACACTCTTACCTGGACCTTTACCTGTAAGACCTCCGGTAGCAATTGCAATTTTTGCTTTCGTTACCTGATACCCTTCTTCTGCAGCACCACTTGCGAAGTTTTCAATTCTACTTTGCCATGTCGTTACACGATTTGGCATGGCCTCTGGAAATGCTTTTGCAGTTAGCACAAATAAAGTCAACACAAGAAGACCCGCGCCCAACACAATTCCAATATACTTTAAGGGATACCCTCCAATAATAGCAAGTACCACAACCATTGCAAAGATGATGGCTGTTGTCGAGAAATTTGCGGGTAAAATAAACATCAATATCAACCCTACTGGCAACCATAATTGCCAACAACTCTCTTTAAATTCTATTTTTTTTTCTTTATGCTTTGCCAAATATCTCGCTACATAAATCATTAAAATTAGTCCCGCTAAGGTTGAGGTTTGAAAGCCCACTCCCACAAAGGGAATACGAATCCACCTACTTGCATTGGCACCGCCTATTGTAGTTCCTTGAGACAAGGTGTATATCAACAATAAAAATACAACGGGCAACATCAATAAAGAACCTCCACTAAAATATCTGTATGGGATTTTATGCACACCATAGATAATAACAAACCCCATAATCAACAAAATTACATGCTTCATTAAATATCCAAAAGTAGAACCAGCGCCAACTACATATACCAAATTCGTACTCGCACTATACACTGGCATAAACGAAAAAACTGCCAGTACAGCAACGATAGACCAAATGGTCTTATCTCCTTTAATATGTTTCAACAACACTCTCATATACAACCTTACACTATTGCTCTTACCGCTGTTTTAAATTGCCTCCCTCTATCCTCATAATTTTCAAACAAATCAAAACTCGCACAAGCCGGAGACAACAAAACAGTATCTCCTTTTGATGCCAATTTAGAAGAAACTTTCACAGCCTCTTCTGCACCTGCTGTCTCTACAATCATATCCACAACATTTCCAAAAGTTTCTTTAATTTTTTTATTCTCTACACCTAAGCAAACAATCGCTTTCACCTTTTCTCTCACCAACGGTAACAAATCGTGATAGTCATTCCCTTTATCAACTCCACCAACAATCCACACCGTGGGAACCTCCATGCACTCCAAGGCATAAAACGTAGCATTCACATTGGTTGCCTTAGAATCATTAATATAATGTACACCTCTTACTCTTTGTACATTTTCTAAACGATGTTCCGCCCCTTCAAAACTTGACAAACTTTCTTTTATGGTTTGTTTTCTCACATTTAACAGTTGTGCTGCCATTGCAGAAGCCATCGCATTTTTTACATTGTGTTTCCCTTTCAAGGATAAATTTGTTACTGGCATAGTAAATTCTTCTGTATTTAATTTCGTTATTATTTTATCATTTCTTAAAAAAGCCCCAAAATTCAACTCTCTTTCCACTGAGAAGGGAATTAATTGTGCTTTTGTTTTATGGCGACTGAGCCATGTATTTGAAGCCTCATCATCTGCATCATATATCAAATAATCATCTTCTGTTTGATTCTTTGTAATTCTAAATTTAGATGCGACATAGGCATTAAAATCATCATTATATCGATCTAAATGATCTGGAGTTATGTTGGTTATGATTGCGATATGCGGAGCAAAATCAACAATACCATCTAACTGAAAACTACTCAACTCCAACACGTAAGCATCATGTTTCTGCAACGCAACTTGTGCCGCAAAACTATCTCCAATATTCCCAGCAACACCCACATTTAATTGCCCATGTCTTAACACATGATGCGCCAAAAGAGTGGTTGTTGTTTTCCCATTAGATCCAGTAATCCCGATAAGCACCTTATTTGTAAATTGACTGGCAAATTCAATTTCTGAAATTACCGGAATACCCTGCTCAATCAACTTCCGAACCAAAGGAATGCCTTCTGGAATGCCCGGACTCTTCATCACCACATCTGCATTCAAAATCTTAGCTTCTGTATGCTGAGATTCTTCAAACGCTATGTTATTATGTAAAAGAACTTCCTTATATTTTTGAGCAATTGCGCCTTTATCAGAAACAAATACATCATACTTGTTTTGTACTGCAAGCATTGCTGTTCCTACGCCACTTTCACCCCCTCCTAAAACAACAATTCTTTTCATCTATCTCAATTTCAAAGTTGCAATTGTGAACACTGCCAATAAAATTCCAACAATCCAAAAACGCGTTACAATTTTACTTTCATGATATCCTGATTTTTGATAATGATGATGCAAGGGTGACATTTTAAAGATGCGTCTTCCTGCACCGTATTTCCTTTTCGTATACTTAAAATAGCTCACTTGCAAAATCACTGACATGTTTTCAGCAACGAAAATACCCGCTAAGAATACAAGTAATAGCTCTTTCCTTATGGCAATTGCAATCACAGCAATGATCCCTCCAATAGTCAAACTACCTGTATCACCCATAAAGACCTGAGCAGGAAACGTATTGTACCATAAAAAACCAATCAAAGCACCTGCAAACGCCAAAATAAACACCACCATTTCTCCTGAATCCGGGATATACATGACATCTAAATAATCTGCAAAAATGATATTTCCAGACACCCATGCAAAAATGGCAAGCGTGACGACAATAATTGCAGATGACCCAGCAGCCAATCCATCAATTCCATCTGTTAAGTTTGCTCCATTCGAAATACCTGTTACGATAAACATCACCACAAAGATGAATACAATCCACGCATAAGACTGATAACCATCTCCTAAAAAACTCAAAACTCTTGAGTAATCGAGCTCATTATTTTTAAAAAAAGGGATGGTTGTTTTTGTTGATTTATGTGCAGCTCCAAAAACCTGCCTTTTCCCATTTACCTGAACAACCTGCTCAGAGACGGGCAACTGCTCTTTCATGGTAACATCTGGATGAAAATAAAGCATGGCTCCAACAAACAAGCCCAAACCAACCTGACCTAGGACTTTAAATTTACCACTTAAACCTTCCTTATCTTTTTTAAACACTTTTATATAGTCATCTAGAAACCCTATAAACCCCATCCAAATAGTGGTTATCACAAGGAGTATCACATAAATGTTATCTAATTTTGCCAACAGCAAGACAGGAATCAATGTAGCCATAATGATAATAACTCCTCCCATTGTTGGGGTTCCTGATTTTTGAGCCTGCCCCTGCAAACCTAAATCTCTTACCGTTTCACCAACTTGCTGACTTCTTAAGAAATTGATAATTCTCTTTCCAAAAATTGTTGAAAACAACAGAGAAAATATGAATGCCAATGCACCTCGAAAAGTAATAAACTGAAACACACTTGCCCCCGTTAAATTGAATTGACTTTCTAAATATTCGAATAAATAATACAGCATCCTTATTTATTTAATTGGTTAAAACACTCTTTTACCACTTCCAAATCATCAAAATAGAAACGTTCTCCGTTTACCTCTTGATAATCTTCATGTCCTTTTCCTGCAATCAAAATAATGTCTCCCACTTCAGACAATGCACAAGCTGTTTTAATCGCCTGCCTTCTATCTAGAACCGAGAGTGTTTTTGCCAGGTATTCTTGCACCACACCTTGCTCCATTTGATTAATAATTCTCTGAGGATTTTCAGTTCTCGGATTGTCCGAAGTAAAAATCACCTGCGTGCTTAATTGAGCAGCTATTGCTGCCATTTTAGGCCTCTTCAACTCATCTCTATCTCCTCCACAACCCACAACGGTAATTAGTTTCTGCGTAGCTGCTCTCACTCCCAAAACAGTTTCTAGCACATTTTTTAAGGCATCAGGCGTATGTGCATAATCTACAATTGCCGTAACTCCCTTTGCGGAAACTGTATATTGAAATCTTCCACTAACGCTCTCTAATTCACTCACCAAACGAAGCACCTCCATTTTTTCCAAACCACATAATTCTGCTGTTGCAGCAATAGCCAGCACATTATAAGCGTTGAAGGTCCCAATTAATTTCGTCCATATTTCAACCCCATCAATAACGAGTAGGGTTCCTGACATTCTTTTTTCCAGCACCTTTCCCTTAAAATCCGCGATGGTCTTTAGCGCATAAGTTTTTTTCGTTGCTTTTGTATTCTGCAACATCACCGATCCATTTCTATCATCACTATTAACCAATGCAAATGCGTCTTTTGGCAAGAGGTCGAAAAATAATTTTTTCACATCTCTATATTCGGCAAAAGAGGCGTGATAATCTAGGTGATCATGAGAAAGGTTTGTAAAAACACCTCCATTAAAATCCAACCCGTGAATTCGTTTCTGATGAATTCCATGGGAGCTAACCTCCATAAAACAAAAGGCTACATTAGCAGCAACCATATCGGCAAGATATTGGTTGATCGCTATCGAATCGGGAGTCGTATGCGTTGCTTGAAACACCGCATCTCCAACCAACACCTTCACTGTAGATAACAACCCTACCTGAAACCCTGCTTTTTTAAACAACTCATACAATAGCGTAGCAACTGTTGTTTTACCATTTGTTCCCGTTACACCAATCAATTTCAGACGAGATGATGGATTTTCAAAATAATTTGAAGCCATAATGGCCAAAGCGCGGCTCGCATCAGCAACCTGCAGATAAGTTACATGAGCAACCATATTCAATGGAAGCCTCTCACAAACCACCGCAGTTGCACCCAAACTAATTGCTTTCTCTATAAATAGATGACCATCTGCCACAACTCCTTTTTGAGCAACAAATACATCATCTTGAACAACTTTCCTAGAATCGAACTGCACCGTGTGAATAACAACATCTAAAGAACCAACTTGTGACTCAATAGAAACCTGATGCAATATGTCTTTTAACTTCTTCACTTTTATTTATGATAATTTCAAGAAAATCTTATCTCCTTTTTCGAACTGTTTCCCTTTTTTCTTTGATTGTTTCAACACCTTACCAACCCCTTTAAACTCTACAACCATCCCCATACTCTCTAACAGAGAGACTGCATCCATTCCAGACATACCTTCTACATTAGGCACCACGCGATATTCTTTTTGTAACGCCGTATAATAGTCTCCATAACCTACATTTATTCCCTCAATAGACTCCCCTTCAATAACACGATTCGTTTCAAAAGGAGTTGTCGAATAAATCTTCTGCGCAATCTCCTTAAACACAGGTGCGGCAACTACCGCTCCATAATATCCTTTCTTTTTATTAGGCTCATGTATCACAACAATACAGGAATACCTTGGCTTATCTGCAGGAAAAAAACCTGCAAAAGAAGCAACGTATAAGCTGCTCGAATAATGACCTTTCACATACTTACCTTCTTTATTTTTTTTGCCGTTTATCCATTTTTTAGCAGTTCCTGTTTTACCCGCTAGTGAAAGACCAGGAGCATACACATTCTCTGCAGTTCCTTTTCTAACAACATTCTCCATAATTTTCCTCACCTTTTTTATGGTCTCTTGACTCGCAATTCTTTTTTTGAGCACCACCTTATCAAATACTTTTTCAGTCGTATTCTGAACACGCAATTCTTGAACAAATTGGGGTTTTACCATTTCTCCATCATTCGCCACAGCGTTGTAAAATGTTAGCATCTGCAAAGGCGTCAGAGAGACCCCATAACCCCAAGCCATCCATTCAAGAGAAATTTTATTCCATGGGTTTCTTTTATTACCAGGAAATGGGATAAAAGGCCTTCCCTCACCTTTAATAGGAAGTCCTAATTTTTTATCCAAGCCAAAAGACCGCATCTTGCTAATAAACTTCTCAGGGGCGTCATCATAATGTTGCTTGATCAATTTTACAATTCCCACATTCGAAGAAACCTCAAACACTCTTGCCGCTGAAATCTTACCATACCCTCCTCTGTGAGAATCTTCTATTTTACTACCATGCAACCACATGACTCCTTTTTCAGTATCAACAACCGTAGCAGTATCTATCACCTTGTCATCAAGAGCAGCCATTAAGCTGGCCAGTTTAAATGTTGAACCCGGCTCATGCGACTCCCATACGGCGTAGTTCCTTTTCTCGTAGTACTTTCCTTGAGACGTTCTTCCCAAATTTGAAATTGCCTTCACCGCTCCAGTAGCCGTCTCCATTACAATGGCAGAACCATGTTCAGCTTCAAAGTACTCCATTTGCCTCAACAGTGCATGATGTGTTATGTCTTGCATATTCACATCCAATGTAGTAATCACATCACTGCCATCTACAGGCTCTTTCTCGTTGACATCGTTAATTGGTTTCCATTGTCCTTTTGCTATTTTCTGTTTCAACCTCCAACCATTCTCTCCTTTTAGATAATTAGCAAAAGCACCTTCTATGCCTACTTCTCCTCTGTGATCACTATACCCGATAGTTCTCTCAGCAATTTTACCAATAGGTCTCACACGTACTGTCTTTTGCTCAGCAATAAACCCACCTCTATAGGGACCCAACTTAAAAATCGGAAACTCTTTAATCTTCAAATAATCCGTGTACCCCAATCCTCGAGCAATCAATAAATATCGATTTTTCCTCTTTCGTGCAGCTCTTAACATTCGCTGATAATAGCTAGAAGACTTGCCTAACAGGCTTGACAATGATTCTGAAAGCACTCTGATGTCCTTCTCAAAAACACGACTCTCTACCGCAACCAAATCCATGCGTATCGTGTATCTATACATAGAAGTCGCCAACAAATTACCATCTGCAGCATACACATTTCCTCTATTTGAAAATATCGTATCATTCTTAATGGTATTCTCTACCGAAAGCCTTCGATACTTATCTCCTTGTACATATTGGATATTGACAACCCTACAAACAATTACAAGAAAAAAAAGCGTCATTAAAGCAGTGACTATGTAAAGTTTGTTTAATATGCTCTTTTTAATCGTTGCCAAGGTTGTCTATTTTTTTCTGATGATTTTAATTTTATGAGGTGATATTTTTGAGGGTTGTATACCTCTCTGCTTCACCTTTTGCCGTATGCTTGATTCCATTTTCATCCGCATCAATATGGTACCTGTATCTACATATATGGCTCTTAATTCTCTTTTCTCCTTATTCAGTTGAGCAATCTTTATCACTTTTCCATCGGCGCTGTGAGCACTAGATATCATAAACAACAGCAAGGTGACCACAAAAATTATGATACGCCAATTTTTAAAAGCAGCGGCATCCGTTAGAAAGCTTCCCCGCAACAACCCATAAATACCACGTCTTACCTTACCCATTATTTCAAGATTGCTATTCTTAATTTAGCACTACGTGCCCTGTTATTTTCTTTAATCTCTGCAGCACTAGGAACTATCAATTTTCCCAATTTCTTTAAAGGCTCACTTGTATTGCCATAAAAGTCTTTATCGGGCTCACCACGAAACAAACCTGTTCTAATAAAACGCTTCACCAACCGATCCTCCAAAGAATGATATGAAATCACACTCAACCTTCCCTCTTGGGTTAATAAATCAGGAATTTGACTTAAAAACTCTTTCAACACCTCCAACTCTTGATTCACCTCTATTCGAATCGCTTGATAAATCTGAGCCAATATCTTATGCTCCTTTGCTTTTGGCAAATGCCTCTTTAAAACCTCCTTCAACTGAAAACTTGTTTCTATCTCTTTTTCTGCCCTCGCCGCCACAATAGTTTTAGCCAAGGCCCTCGCACTTCTCAACTCTCCATATAAAAATAAAATGTCCGCCAATCGCTCTTCAGAATACCTTTGAACAACTTCTTTAGCTGACAACTTCGATTTCTGATCCATCCTCATATCTAAATCTGCGTCAAAACGAGTAGAAAAACCTCTTTCTGCAGCATCAAACTGATGTGACGAAACTCCCAAATCTGCCAAAACCCCATCTACCTTTCGCACCTTGTAAAATTTCAAAAAACGAGCGATATGCCTAAAATTCTCAGCAATCAAAACGAAACGATCATCATCTATGCTATTGTTTTGAGCATCTGGATCCTGATCAAAAGCAAACAACCTTCCATTAGGTCCCAAACGACTTAAAATTTCTCTTGAATGACCACCTCCACCGAAAGTTACATCCACATAGACCCCATCTTTCTTGATATCTAAAGCATCTACGCTCTCCTTTAATAAAACTGGATTATGATAATTCATCTATACCTGTATTTCCCATTACCTCCTCAGCAAGTTCGGCAAAATCGAGAGCAGCTGCATCAATAGCCTTCTCATAGCTGTCCCGATCCCAAATTTCAACAATATTTATAGCAGAAGACAAAACCACCTCCTTTTGAATATTAGCAAATTCGCATAAATCTTTTGGAATCAACAACCTTCCCGAAACATCAAAATCAACTACCTTTACACCCGCTGTAAACCTTCTGATAAAATCATTATTCTTCTTAACAAATCGATTTAACTTATTCATTTTTCCCATCATCAAATCCCACTCCTGCATCGGATACAACTCCAAGCAAGGTTGAAAAACAGATCGCTTCAAGACAAATCCCTGAGAAACAACAGGCAACAACTGCTTCTTCAACGCTGAAGAGAATAGCACGCGCCCTTTCGAGTCTGCCCTGCACTGATATGTCCCAATTAGATTCGTCAAAATTGTAAATACATTTGTTCTGTTTTTCAAAAATATAAATTTTTTACCACTTTTTACCACTTTTCACCACTTAGTTATCAAAAAAGAAAAAACCACCTAAAATACTGACACTGTTATAGATATATTTAGATCAAAGCCAAGAATTTTAAAGATGTATATGTGCTAAAAAAAAACTACATTTGCCATGGAGTCAAATCAACCAAGACCATGACAGAAAACCTAATAACTGAAGGAGAATTTACATATGCAGAAGCCGGAAAAGGGCAAGCAATTGTTATCTTACACGGGCTCATGGGAGCACTGAGTAACTTCAATGAAACTTTTGATCATTTCTCAACCAAAGGGTATCATGTGTTAATACCAGAATTACCTTTATATTCTTTACCTCTTTTAAAAACGAATATTAAAAATTTAGCAAAGTTTTTAAACGACTTTATTGAATTTAAAAAGTTAGATCGTGTTGTGCTCGTCGGAAACTCTTTAGGCGGACACATTGGACTATATTTCGCAAATCATTATCCTGAAAAAGTAAAGGCATTAGCACTAACAGGGAGCTCGGGCCTCTATGAAAACTCCATGGGAGACAGCTATCCAAGAAGAGGTGATAGAGACTATGTAACTGCAAAAGCAAGAGATGTTTTTTATGACCCTGAAATTGCTACAGAAGCACTAGTTGACGATGTATACAGTGTTATAAACGATAGAAATTCACTCATAAGAACACTTGCAATTGCCAAAAGCGCCATTAGACATAATATGGCAAAAGATTTACCAAGCATGTCACAACCAACATGCTTAATTTGGGGAAAACAAGACAAGGTTACCCCTCCAGAAGTGGCTGTTGATTTTAACAAATTACTACCTGATTCTGATCTATTTTGGATTGATAAATGCGGCCACGCCGCCATGATGGAAAAACCAAAAGAATTTAATGAAGTGCTCGATAAATGGCTCACTTCTAGAAACATCTAGCGACCATGAAAATCAAATCTGCAGATTTTATAATTAGCAATACTGACGTTACTAAATGTCCTTCTGAACGCATTCCTGAATATGCATTTATTGGAAGATCTAACGTTGGTAAATCTTCGTTGATCAACATGCTAATGGAACGCAAAGATTTAGCGAAAGTATCTGGTACCCCAGGGAAAACACAACTGATCAATCATTTCAAAATAAATGAATCTTGGTTTTTAGTTGATTTACCCGGTTATGGATACGCAAAAGTTTCAAAAAAAATGCGCTCTGGATTTCAAAAATTCATTGAAGACTACTTTAAAAAACGCGAACACTTGGTCTGTACTTTTGTATTGATTGACTGTAGGCATGATCCTCAAAAAATAGACCTTGAATTCATGCAATTCCTTGGAGAAAACCAAATCCCTTTTTGTATTATTTTTACCAAAGCAGACAAGCTCGGAAGTTCTAAAATCAACAAACAGATTACCTCTTACAAAAAGAAACTTCTAAACTACTGGGAAAGTCTTCCTCAATCATTTCTAACCTCTTCATCGACCAGTTTAGGAAGAAAAGAATTGCTAGATTTTATCAGTAAAATTAATATTGACGTTGCTGACAACTTCAATTAAAGCGTATGAAATCTCACAAAGACAATCTGCAGGTCCTTTTTGAAGACAACCACATCATCATTGTTAACAAAAGAGCAGGAGACATTACACAAGGAGATAAAACCGGAGATCAACCCTTAAGCGAAATAGCCAAGGCATATATCAAAGAAAAGTACAATAAACCAGGAGACGTTTATCTTGGTGTGGTTCACAGGCTCGATAGACCTACTAGCGGAATTATAATTTTTGCAAGAACTTCAAAAGCACTGGAGAGACTCAATAAAATGCTTCGTGAGAAGACCATTAAAAAAACCTATTGGGCACTCGTAAAAGAACCACCTAAAAAAGAAAAGGATACCCTTGTTGCGTTCTTAAAAAAGAACCCTAAAAACAATAAATCTGCCAGTTATCGCAAAGAGATTCCTGGAAGTAAAAAGGCCATACTACATTACAAAACCATAAAAAAACTTGACAATTATTCACTGCTAGAAATTGATTTAGAAACAGGGCGTCATCACCAAATTAGATGTCAATTAGCCTCCATTGGCTCTCCAATTAAAGGAGATTTAAAATACGGCTTTAACAGAAGCAACAAAGACGGTAGTATTCATCTCCACGCAAGAAAAATACACTTCACACACCCTGTTAGCAAGGAATCTATTGCCATCACAGCACCACTTCCTGACGAAGTAATTTGGCAAGCCTGCACATAATGTTGTATATTTAGGCAATATTCTGTGTATGAGAAGCCTTAAATACTTAACCATCTTACTACTCCCACTGAGCGTATACATCTCATTTACATCAAATGAATGGGCGACGTACATGCCTGTTATCGTATTTTTCGGACTCGTTCCTATCGTCGAATTTTTATTCAAACCAACCGCTAAAAATTTCTCAAAAGAAGAAGAAAAAATTGAAAAGAACAACAAAATGTATACTTACATTTTATATGCAATGATCCCTATTCAAATCTACTTTTTGTACTTGTTTTTTAGTGTGATCTCTGAGCCCAATTTAACAACTCTAGAACTTATAGGAAGAATTACTGGCATGGGTCATATGTGTGGTATTATTGGTTTGAACATAGGACATGAACTAGGTCACCGAAACAATAGGATGGATGAATTTTTGGGAGAAATCCTCTTGCTAACCTCATTAAACACTCATTTTTTACCCTACCACAATGCAGGTCATCACCTCAATGTAGCAACTCCAAAAGATGCCGCAACAGCCAGACGCAACGAACCTATCTATCTGTTTTTTATACGCTCGCATTTCTCTAGCTACATTCAAGCTTGGCAACTAGAAAACAAACGACTACAATTCATGAATAAATCTTGGATGCACTATCAAAACAAGATGGTCATCTACACCATTGTCAATGTTGTTCTACTCACTTCTCTTTACTATTTCCTTGGTCAATTTGCCCTAGTTTGCTTCGTACTAAGCGCTATTTTTGGAATTCTTTTACTAGAAAGTGTAAACTATATAGAGCACTACGGACTTCTCAGAACCTTTAAAAATGGCAGATACGAAAAAGTAAAAAGAACACATTCCTGGAACTCTGATCATGTGATTGGGAAATTATTACTTTTTAATTTATCACGGCATTCAGACCATCATTACAACGGAAGCAAACACTATCAAATTTTAAAATCACTACCCGAGAGTCCAAACATGCCCACGGGGTATCCAGGAATGGTAATACTGGCTTTAATACCGCCTTTATGGTTTGCCATTATGAACAAAAAATTACAAGAGCTATAACCTATATGCACATCCCAAAAATTGTCCAAGAACAAAAAAAGTACTTTGCCTCTCAGCAAACAAAAGACCTTTATAAAAGAAAGCAACTCTTAAAGAATCTTCTAAGCATTGTCATCGAAAGAGAAAAAGACATTGTAACTGCACTGCACGCAGATTTCAAAAAATCTGAATATGAAAGCATCATGACAGAGACATCAATTGTAATCTCTGAATTGAAAAAAACGATTAAAAACATTCATAAATGGGCAAAACCAAAATCCGTAATGCCTGCTTTTTTGAACTTTCCATCATCTAGCAAAATCTACAAAGAACCCTATGGAGCCATCTTAATCATTGCCCCTTGGAATTACCCATACCAGCTTGCATTTGCTCCTTTGATTGGCGCCATAGCTGCAGGAAACACCGTTGTACTAAAACCCTCAGAACTCACACCACACACGAGTAAAATAACCCATGAAATTATTACTCGTGTTTTCGAGCCCCACCATGTGGCCGTGGTTCAAGGAGGTGTTGAAACAGCCACTGAACTACTCAAAGAACGCTGGGATTATATTTTCTTTACAGGCAGTGTACCTGTTGGTAAAATTGTTGCCAAAGCAGCGGCAAACTTCTTGACCCCTACCACACTTGAACTTGGCGGAAAAAACCCGTGTATCATTGATGCTTCTGCGAATATAAAATTAGCTGCTAAAAGAATTGTTTGGGGAAAATGCATCAATGGCGGACAGACCTGTATTGCCCCTGACTATCTTTTAATTCACAGTTCTGTAAAAAAGCAATTTGTCACACATTTTCAAGATGAAATAACAAATGCCTATGGAGAAAACCCAGCAAATTCCTCTGATTACCCGAGAATTGTGAATCAACAAAATTTTGAGCGCCTAGCGCTTATGATAGAAGGTGAGACGATTTTAGTTGGTGGGAAAACTGACAAAAAAGACAACTATATTTCTCCAACACTCATAGACGAACCTGCCTTTGACAGCGAAGTAATGAAAGGTGAAATTTTTGGCCCAATAAGCCCTGTTATTTCCTTCGAAAGCGAAGACGATCTGCAACGCATCATTAGCCAATATGAAAAACCACTGGCACTCTATGTTTTCTCAACAAAAAATAGTTTTGCCAAAAAAATGATTCAAAACTATTCTTTTGGAGGCGGTACCATCAATGACACCACCGTTCATTTCGCCAATGACAAACTACCCTTTGGCGGCGTAGGTGAGAGCGGAACAGGAAGCTACCATGGGAAGCAAACCTTTGATGTATTCTCTCATAAAAAAGGAGTTACAAAACGCTATAATTGGCTAGACGTCCCGGTGAGATACGCTCCCTACAAAGGGAAATTATCCCTATTAAAGACTTTTATGAAATACCTCTCATAACCCTTATTTATGACCCAAGAAAAAACAGTTTCAGAAGCAATACATTACAGGCGATCTGTACGAATATTTGACGCAGAGAAACCTTTAGACACCGCTTTAGTTAAAAAATGCATCGCGCAAGCAGCGCTTGCCCCAAATAGTAGCAATATGCAATTGTGGGAGTTTTACCACATAACCTCCAAAGAAACAATTGATAAAATTGCCCCCTTATGCTTCAATCAAAACGCAGCAAAAACCGCACAACAGTTAGTTGTTTTTGTGGTGCGCAAAGATTTATGGAGGAAAAGGGCAAAAGCTAATTTGGCCTTTATGGATCTTGTTTTCGGAGACAAAACACCAAAATCTGAACAAAGAGGACGAGAAAAAGTAGCCAGAAATTATTATGGAAAAATCATTCCATTTGCCTATTTCGATTTTATGGGTGTTTTTGGTTGGTTAAAATACCTAATGATACTAATTGTGGGTCTTTTCAAACCTATTTACAGAGAAGTTAGAAGTAAAGATATGCGCATTGTTGCCCATAAAACATGTGGGCTAGCGGCTCAAAATTTTATGATGAGCATGGCTGCTGTTCATTACGACACCTGCCCCATGGAAGGTTCTGACACCTGGAAGGTAAAACGTGTATTAGGACTCCCCTTGAGCGCAGAAATAAACATGATTGTTTCTTGTGGAATCAGAAGCGAAAAGGGAGTCTACGGAGAGCGTTTTAGAATTCCGTTCGAAGAAATTTACACAGAAATTTAATCGCTGTTCACTTGCAACACCAAACTTCCAATGCTACCCATAATACTAGTGAAATGCGATGGGAAGCTTGCTGCTATAAAACATTATTTTTTCACCTTAAAAATCAATCTATTTTTAGAGGCTTCAATGGCTTTCTGATTCAGTTTCATGGGCACAAATTCTCCATCCACATATTTTTGAGCTTGGTCATCATAGTGCGCACTAAACAGATTCCCGGACTGTCCGGTTGGCAAAATCCCTAAGCCATTTTCAACATCAGAAAAATCAATTACTCTTCGTGTTGAGGGGCCTGCTTTTATCTTATACACCCCAGTACTATCCAAATCAAAAATTTGATTGTTAATCACTTCATTTCCTCCAACGGTCGTAAAAGGTCCCACATTAAAATATTTACGAAACAGCGCCACTTTCCCCAAAGGATGCTCATGCTCAACAGAAATCACTTGATCCCAAGTCCAATGCTTCACTTCAGAGCCTAACTGATTCGTAATAAATGCAATTGCATTTTTAAAAGAACGTGTAATGATATTTTTTCTAGTTTCTTTTATGTTTGCTGTTCTGAGATCATCCCACCAGACAGAATTTTCTCTTACAATTTGCTCTGCTAGCGCCTTATCCTGATAAGGCGTATTGATAAATTGCGCAAAACTAGCACCCATTTCGTCTTGGTAGGTAGCGACTAAAAATTCGTATACAAAACGATTGTAAAGGGTAGGCCCTACTTCTTTTTCCCCATAATAGCCTGTCCAATTAGACAACTGCTGCAAGCATTCTTGTTCTTTAGCCGTTAAGGCAGACTGTTCAATACCATTGATAAAGTTCTTAATATTTTCTAGATTGCTCTCAGAAGTTACATCATACATCATTGTAGCCACATCTTCTTTAGTAAAATCATTTTTTGCTTCTAACAAACCAACAATTCGCTTTGCCCTATCTTCTGGCAAGTAATACCCTGGATAGAGTCT
>OLII01000137.1_pt1 | contig 27304 bp, 30 predicted proteins | sample 1609481 | NCBI WGS metagenome assembly OLII01 (sample SAMN05416859, study PRJEB24817) | seawater metagenome | isolation source: Sea water | place: Canada:Atlantic | collected 2013-11 | reverse complement strand
ACAGTTTACAAAATACCGCGCAATTACGCCATTGTTTATGTACCAATTGGTGAAACCTTGTGCAGATAACCAGCCTTTTACCAATGGGGTTTTGTACATTATTTAAAGCTGGCATGGCAAGAGTTGTCGTTTACACAATTTAACGCTTGCCACTCGCGGAACAAAAGCTAGGTCCGTTATTTTAGATTAGCTTAATAACTCACCTATCATTAGCTTATGCTCTTCACTTTGCACGGCCACTTGCAAACGAGTTGCGGCAAAAATGGCTTTAAGGTCCCCCAGTGCAGTTTCAAATACATCGTTAACCACTAGGTATTCGAATTCGTTGTAGTGACTCATTTCCTGAACCGCTTCTTTGGTGCGTGTGGCAATGACTTCATCGCTGTCTTGGCCACGCCCTTGTAAGCGGCTAAGTAGCGCACCCTTACTGGGGGGCATAATAAAGATACCCACAGCTTTGGGCATTAGGTGTCGAACTTGCTGAGCCCCTTGCCAGTCGATTTCTAGAATGACATCCAAGCCTTTTGATAATTGTTCTTCTACCGCACTTTGGCTGGTGCCGTAGTAATTCCCGAACACCTCAGCATGCTCTAAAAAATCGCCTGCACCTATCTTGCTTTCAAAAGCAGCTTTATCAACGAAATGATAATGCACCGAATTTTCTTCCCCTTCACGCATGGGGCGAGTGGTGTGACTAACGCTCACTGCAATATTTTCACTGCTGGCCAACAGCTCTTTTAGCAAACTGGTTTTACCGGTGCCGGATGCAGCGCTGACGATGTATAGGGTGCCTTGGGTCATATTTCTATCTAACCAATGAATATCTGATGAGTTAATTATAAAGCCACTATACAGGGATGACAGCTTATAAATGATTAACGTAGGCTAAATTCGTAAAGCTAACGGTGTATGGTGCCCCACTAAAAGATCAGCGAGCTAAAACCATCATTTTCTATAGAGGCGCAAGGAAAGTAATTAAGCTTAACAAGATTTTCATTCAAAGCTCTGGTCAACAACCAAAAACACAATTAGACCACTTATGCACCCTAGACTCTAATACCTAGGGTATAGCCTGTAGGGAATATATTAGCATGGAGGTAAATGTACCTAAACTTTCAGTTTAGCCCTTGAAAGTAAACACATGTGACAATAAAGGTGAAGTCACTAGGCTTTGCTTATAGCCCTTGGTAAACATTTCACCTTCAAGACTCACAAGACCAAAAAATTGCCAAAATCTATCTACCACACGTACAGAGTAAGCACTCATGGCCTGAGCTGTGGCTGAGTGGTAGTGGTTATCTTGAAATTCACGGGTAATATTGGGGAAAACCAGCATAAAGTCTTCTGCAAACTTGTCTTTTTCTACAGGTTTTTCCTTTAATCGATTCAGTACCACCAATGAATACCAAGTAGCCGTTTGGAAAAAGTCAGCTTCTGGATATGAATCTTCACTGGCCCAACTGTATTTTTCAATATAGGTCATAAATAGAAGCTTAAAGACATCGCCTTCAGATAGTTTTTCCGCCTGCTTAGTAAAAACAAAATAGCCTTTGTTTTTACGTAACAAACCCGCTTGCTCAAAAATAAAACGTGCACAGCTGAGTTCTCTAAAATCATCCTCTTTATTAATGCGACTATAGCCATTTTCTATTTCTTGCTCGGTTAGCAATTTCTTAAAATCAGCTAACACATATTTAACTAACGCAGCCGGCAAGTTCCCCCTAGCTGTAGCCTTAGCTTTGTTATCGTTTAGATAGGACTTAATGGATAAAAAGATACTGATAATGGGCGAGGATGTAAGGTCGACCCCATTTAGGTTTGACTGCCATTGGATTAACTCTTGCTCTTCTATGGGAGCATTTAACAAGGTATACAGCTGACTAGGTGAAAAACCACCCAATTCAGCCTGGATTGTGTCGTTATGCTGCTGAATTTTGTGATCGGCAAACACCTTGGCATCATCGATAGATTCAAACTGCTGGCCAGCAAAAGCTTTTTTAAGGCCTTGGTTAATCTGCTCGGAATGAACATTTTGAGCGCTAAAGTCCAACTTTTTAGTCAGGCAGCATTTCTTATATTTTTGACCACTGCCACAAAAGCACGGATCGTTTCGGCCAGTATTACTCACACTTAAAACACTCTCATTATTATAGGGCTCACTATTCAATATTCTGAATTTGCTCGCGCATTTGCTCAATTAACACTTTTAGCTCTACTGCTATTTTGGTGGTGAGGTGCGATATAGATTTAGATGACAAAGTATTGGCCTCACGATTAAGCTCCTGCATCATAAAGTCTAGCCGACGGCCCACTGAGCCGCCGTCTTTTAATATACGGGTGACTTCCTGAAGATGCGCTTGTAAGCGATCAAGTTCTTCATCCACATCAGCCTTTTGCAGCAATATCACCATTTCTTGCTCAAAGCGCTCTTCATCTACTTTGATTTGTAAATCGGCTAAACGCGTTAACAAGCTCTCCCGCTGAGCGAGCAATATTTCTGGCAAAATCGCTTCCACTTTCGCCACTTGGCTATCGATGCTTTCTAAGCGTTGCTCGATAAAAGCCGTTAGTGCTTTGCCTTCACGCTCTCTCATTTCAACCAATTGCAACAACGCTGTATTAAAGCTTATTAATGCGTCACTTTTCGCTTGGCCCATGTTTAATTCAGGCTGACTGATAACACCTGGCCATTTTAATATTTCTAAGGCATCTAGTGCGTTGCCAGGCCCAATAATATTATGAACCTGATCGCTGGCCTCATTAAGCTGACTGACCAAGGTTTCATTAATAGTAAGATTTTGCTGCTGGGTATTGGGAACAAATCTAAGGCTGCATTCCACCTTGCCACGGGTAAGCTTTGTTCTGATAGCATCTCTTAAATCACCCTCGATACTTTTAAGAGTATCCGGTAGACGAAAATGCAGCTCTAAATAGCGAGAATTCACAGAGCGAACCTCCCAATAGAAACTGCCTTCTTGGCCTTCGTGATCGCATCTGGCAAAGGCGGTCATGCTTAACATCATGTGAGCGGTCCCAAAGAAGAAGTTAAAATACAGATTAGAGCTTCATTTTACCTTGGCCTGACCACAGGTTCCATCATGTGCGTGCATTAAAGGGCTTGTACCATAAAGATACAGCCTTTTCCCTTGGCGCAGCCCAGAAGCACGCTATAATGCTGCCCATTAATTTACTTATTTTTTACTTTAGGGCATTCAAATAATGAGACCAAGCGGCCGCGCGTTAGACCAGCTACGAGACCTGAAGATTACCCGTCAATTTACCAAGCACGCCGAAGGCTCGGTATTGGTTGAATTTGGTGATACCAAGGTTATTTGCACCGCCACAGTAGAAAGTCGCGTACCGTCTTTTTTACGTGGTAAAGGCCAAGGCTGGGTAACGGCTGAATACGGCATGTTACCGCGCTCAACTAATTCTCGTATGATGCGTGAAGCCGCCAAAGGCAAGCAAAGCGGTCGTACTGTTGAAATTAGTCGCTTAATTGGTCGCTCTTTGCGCGCTGCCATTGACCTTGAAGCCTTGGGCGAAAACAGCATCACCATTGATTGCGATGTGATTCAAGCCGATGGTGGAACTCGAACAGCTTCTATTACCGGCGCTTGTGTTGCTTTAGTAGACGCCGTTAATTACATGTTGGCCGAAGGCTTATTAAAGAAAAGCCCTATTAAATATATGATTGGTGCTGTGTCTGTTGGCATTTACAAGAGTGAAGCGGTACTGGATTTAGATTACGCAGAAGACAGTAATGCCGAAACCGATTTAAATGTAATTATGGCTGACAACGGCGGCTTCATTGAAGTTCAAGGTACCGCTGAAGGCGAGCCATTCCAGCCTGAAGAGCTGAATGCCATGCTGGCGCTTGCGAAAAAAGGCATCACTGAGATCAACCAATTACAACTGAGTGTATTGGCTTAATATACACTTAATCTAATTACTTTTGGCACAGGAGTTATTCATGGAATCTACCGCAGCTCAAATTGGCTTATTGCTGGTCAATACTCTTGCTGGCTTTTATATGTTCATCGTTGTTTTGCGCTTCTTATTACAAGCCGTGCGCGCAGACTTTCATAACCCAATTAGTCAGTTTGTGGTTAAAGCAACCACCCCTGTGCTGGTTCCTATTCGTAAGGTAGTACCTGGGTTTGGCGGCTTAGACGTAGCTGCATTGGTACTGTTATTCATTCTCGAATGTATTGCCATCACCGCATCTATTGCTATGGTTGGCTGGCCCATTTCAGTTTCAAACATTGCGGTTTGGGCATTGCTAGGCGGAGTAGGGTTATTCCTTAAGCTTTACTTCTGGGGAGTGCTCATCATGATCATAGCCAGCTGGATAGCACCACAAAGTTACAATCCTGTTTTATTATTATTAAGACAGCTCATTGACCCGGTGATGGAGCCAATTCGCAAACGTATGCCCGATATGGGCGGCCTAGATTTAAGCCCTATGGCTATCATGTTAGTCATTATGGTTTTTGAAATCATCATGAAGAACATTGCCATAGGCACAGGTGCTCCAGGCTTCATCATTGGTTTATAGCTCCTCATAAACTTAGGTCTTGTGGGCTGCGTAGCGTACACTGCGCAGCCTTTTATTTTCTCTTCTTTTTTTGGACCCAATTGAATGCCGCAATCGAATTCTGCCAATTCAGTTGGCGTAATCACGCCGCAAAAAGCCAAGTTTGATGAGCCATTGACTTTAGTCAGCGGTAAAACTCTTGCTAGCTATGAATTAATTTATGAAAGCTACGGTGAGTTAAACGCTGATAAAAGCAATGCCGTGCTTATTTGTCATGCCCTAAGTGGCCACCATCATGCTGCGGGCTTCCACGAAGGTGATAAAAAACCCGGCTGGTGGGACGCTTGCATTGGCCCTGGCAAAGTTATCGATACCAATAAATTTTTTGTATTGTCTGTGAACAACCTTGGTGGTTGTCATGGTAGTACAGGTCCCACGACCACCAATCCTGAAACTGGCCAGCCCTATGGCAGCGATTTTCCCATGGTGCGCGTGCGTGACTGGGTAGAAAGCCAAGCCCGTTTAGCCGATAGGTTAGGCATAGATAAATTTGCCGCAGTAATTGGTGGCAGCTTAGGAGGCATGCAAGCTTTACGCTGGAGCATTCAATATCCTGAACGCCTTCACTACAGTGTAGTGATTGCATCGGCGCCTAAATTATCGGCACAGAATATCGCCTTTAATGAAGTGGCCCGTAACGCCATTATGAAAGACCCTGAATTTCATGACGGCCACTATATGGTAAAAAATGCCATACCTAAAACCGGCTTAATGACCGCTCGCATGCTCGCCCACTTAACCTATTTAAGTGACGATGCCATGGGTGAGAAATTTGGGCGAGACATGAAAAGCGATGAAGTGGGGTATAACTACAAACCCGAGTTTCAGGTGGAAAGTTATTTGCACTATCAGGGTGAAAAATTCAGTACCACCTTTGATGCTAATACCTACTTATTAATGACTAAGGCGCTAGACTATTTTGACCCCGCCCAGTATTACCAACATGATCTTGCTAAATGTTTAGACCAAGCCACGTGTAAATTTTTGGTGGTCAGTTTCACCACTGATTGGCGCTTTAGCCCAGAACGAAGCGAAGAAATTGTAGATGCGTTAATTGAAGCTGATAAAGATGTTACCTACGCTCGTATAGAATCTGAAAAAGGTCATGATGCCTTCCTTATACCGATTCCAAGGTACATAAATGTATTTGGCGCTTACATGAACCGCGTGGTGAAGGAACTTAAATTATGACTTTAAGAAGTGATTTAAACATCATTCAAAGTTGGGTAAGCCCTGAAAGCCAAGTGCTAGATTTAGGCTGTGGCCAAGGAGAGTTACTTTCATTTTTAAAACAGCACAAACAGTGTAAATCTTATGGGCTAGAGATTAACCCCGATAGTATCGTGAGCTGCGTTGAGAAAGGCATTAACGTCATTGAGCACGACTTAAATGATGGTCTTAAACATTTTAAAAATGGCAGCGTCGATACCGTTATAATGACCCAAGCACTGCAAGCAGTAGACCGCCCAGACTTATTATTAGAAGACATGTTGCGAGTAGGCAAAGAAGCCATTATTACCTTTCCTAACTTTGGTTACTGGCGCACCCGTTTGTTTCTAATGTTAAAAGGCAAGATGCCCATGTCAAAAACCTTGCCCTTTAACTGGTATGACACGCCCAATATTCACATGTGTACTTTTCAAGATTTTGAAAAATTATGCCGTGAAAAAGGCCTGCATATTTTAGATCGCACTGTGATCAATAAAGATCACCAAGAATCGTTAGCCATTCGTACTTGGCCAAACCTTCTAGGTGAAATCGCAATTTATCGTGTATCGCGCTAACTGTTTTGAATAAGGAGCTTTCCATGCGTTTATTTTTTTCTTTATGGCTTTGCTTAATGGCAACTTTCGCCATGGCCGAACAAAAAAAAGTGTATGGTGACTTTGAAGTCCATTACATTGGCTTAACCAGTTCAGAATTAGATAAAGACGTGGCCAAAAGCTACGGCATTCCTCGCAGCCGTGCTCTTGGCTACCTGAGTATTAGCGTATTAAAAACTGGTGTGAGTGAACTGCCAGTATCTTGGAACGCTAAATTAGAAGGTAAAGTATCTAATTTAATTGGCCAAACCAGAGAACTAAAATTCACTCGCATTCAAGAAACCAATGCCTTGTATTTTTACAGCACCTTTGATTTTTACGATTCCGACATGTATCGCTTCCACTTAAAAGTCACTCCAGAGGGCAGCAATAAAGCCCTAGACGTGGAATTTAGTCAGCGTTTTTATCAGGGGGAATAAGATAAATGAGCAAGCAAAAAGTCGTACTGGCCAGTGGCAATAAAGGCAAATTGGTTGAGCTGCAAAATGCCTTGGATTCTTTTAACGTAGAGTTAATCCCTCAAACTCAATTTGATGTAGAAAGCGCTGAAGAAACCGGCCTAACGTTTGTTGAGAATGCCATTTTAAAAGCTCGTCATGCCAGTAAGATTACCGGCCTTCCTGCATTGTCAGATGACAGCGGCTTAGAAGTAGATGCATTGTTAGGCGCACCAGGAATATACAGTGCACGTTTCGCAGGTCTAGATTGCAGCGATGAACAAAATAACCTTAAACTGCTGAGTGAGTTAAAAGATGTAAACGGCGAAAATCGTACCGCTCGTTTTCATTGCATACTGGTTTATGTTCGTCATTGGCAAGACCCCACTCCCATCATTTGCCAAGGCAGCTGGGAAGGCGAGATTAAAACTGAGCTACAAGGCGAAGGTGGCTTTGGGTACGACCCATTATTTTTTGTACCCGAACTTAAATTAAGCGCGGCGCAATTAAGCAAAGATCAAAAAAGTAAAATCAGTCACCGTGGTCAAGCCATAAAACAGCTTAATCAAATCTTTAGATTATAATTTTAATGCCTTTAACTCTACCGCCTCTTTCTCTATACATTCATGTGCCTTGGTGTGTACGTAAATGTCCCTATTGTGATTTCAATAGCCATAAGGCGGAAGAGACTCTACCTGAGCAAGAATACATAGAGAGCCTACTGGCGGACCTAGAGCGCGATATGGCTTGGGTACAAGGGCGAGGTATTCAAAGTATTTTTATTGGTGGTGGCACGCCATCCTTATTAAGTGTTAAAGCCTTTGTAGATTTATTCATAGGCTTAAAAAAGCAGCTTAATTTCAACAATGACATTGAGATTACCTTAGAAGCCAACCCAGGTACTTTTGAAGCGGAAAAATTTAAAGGCTACCGCCAGCTTGGCATTAATCGTTTGTCTATTGGCATTCAAAGTTTTCAAGATCACCAGCTAAAACACCTAGGGCGAATTCACAACGGCCTTGAAGCTATAAAGGCCGTTCAGTTAGCTAAAGAAGCTGGCTTTACTAATTTTAATTTAGATCTAATGCATGGCCTACCCGATCAATCGCTTCAAGATGCTTTAAACGATATTCAGCAAGCCATTGATTTAGGCCCCACGCATATTAGCTGGTATCAATTAACCATTGAGCCTAATACTGAATTTTATAAGTACCCACCCAAGCTTCCCCAAGATGAAACCCTTTGGTCAATCCAAGAGGCTGGGCAAGCTCTATTAGCCCAACATGGCTTTCATCAATACGAAATCTCTGCTTATGCTCAACCTGGTAAAAAAGCACGACACAATATTAATTATTGGCAATTTGGAGACTACCTAGGCATAGGGGCTGGTGCCCATGGTAAAGTAACCATTATTGATAGCGATCCGAATAAAAGCACTATTATACGTACCAGTAAAACCAGATTACCGAAAGATTATTTAAACAAAGACAAAATTCAATCGGTCAATACCGAAGAGATTACCCTAGAGGAGCGTGATTTAGAGTTCTTTATGAATGCTTTGCGTTTGTATCAAGGAACGTCATTTGAAATTTTCGAACAACGCACTGGCCTAAGCATTAAGCATTGCAAAGCGAAAATGGAACATGCTATTGAGGCAGGATTATTAGAAGACACCAATGAAATAAAAACCACACCCAAAGGGCAGCTATTTCTAAATGAACTGCTGGAAAAATTTCTTTAAGCTGTACAGTTGAGCTATTTAAATTGGCTGCTCCATTTTCTATAGCACTAAAAAAGGCGAACTAATTGTTCGCCTTTTTTGTGTTCGTAATTCATATACGAATTATTCAGCACCCGCTGCCTGCAAGACATCACTGTATGGTTTGCCTGGAGTATGAGAAGCAATAACAGCCATGGCTGTTTGCCCTTCTAGGTTTTTCGCCGAAACGTTATGGCCTTCTTCTTTGAAGAAGGTAATGAATTCAGCAAATGTCTCTGCGGTCATGTACTGGTAAGCTTTCAATATATTGATGTAATCAACATCAGTATCATCGTGGCTTTTGCTTTCTAGAAAAAAACGCATGCTTTCTTCTGTCCACTCACCACCAAATACTTTCTCTTTATCTTTTTTCAACATAACTTAAATCCCATGTTTTCTAATAAGTGCGAACTTTTTGTAACTCAATGACTAAAGAAATAGCTAATGCCCTCCTTAGCTGATTTTTTCAAAGATCAAATCCCAAACCCCATGACCTAAATTTTCGCCACGCTTTTCAAATTTGGTTAATGGACGAAATTCTGGACGAGGATGATACTCACCTGTGGCCACTATGTTTTTATAGCCAGGAGCCTCATTCATAACTTCCATCATGTGCTCTGCGTAATTTTCCCAGTCAGTGGCCATATGAAAGGTGCCACCGAACTTAAGTTTGTTGCGCAAAGTTTCTACGAAACCTAATTGCACGATACGACGCTTATGATGACGGGCTTTGTGCCAAGGGTCAGGGAAGTAAAGCTGCACTGTCTGTAAACTATTGTCCTTAATGCATTGGGCCAATACTTCTATCGCGTCTTCTTTGAATACTCGCAAATTTTGAATATTAAAGTCATCTGCATCGCGCAATATTTTTCCCACACCAGGGGTATGCACTTCAATACCAATGTAGTTTAAATGTGGATTCGCTTGGCACATTTCAATTAGGCTTTTACCCATGCCAAAGCCAATTTCCAATACCACTGGATTATCATTACCAAAAATAGCTTGGTAATCCAGCATGCCGCTATCCAGCAATAAGCCCTTTTCAGAGAAATGCGCTTTATAACCTTCACGTTGAGCATCGGTCATTCGTCCAGCACGAATCACAAATGACTTAATGCGTTTAGCATAAGTCACCTGTTCTTCTTTAGCTGGCTCGTTTTCTGGCTCAGTCTGATTTTGTGAAGATGGTTTATCTGTCATTTTGTTTTCCAAAAACTGTATCTACTGCACATGCAGCCCAAATTAATAGGCCCCAACCGCATAGCAAAGCCACACCTCCGATAGGAGTGACTATGCCTAGGGTGCGAATATCGGTTATTGCCATAAAATACAAACTGCCGCTAAACAACAACATGCCTATTATAAAGCTGTATGCGGCCGCTTTTAAACCACGCCAATTAGGCCACTGAATAAGAGCAAATGCTAATATCACCACTATCAAGGCGTGAAACATTTGGTATTGCACACCTGTGGATATCCACCCCAGCGCCTGCTCAGTAAGACTAGCTTTTAATGCATGGCTGGCAAATGCGCCCATCATGACGCTCATGGCCGCCAATGAAGCGCCTGTAATCAGTAGAATTTTATTCGATTTCATAAGGGCGCAAAGATACTGCTCTGACAGAATTTATCAAGTGCCTACAAGGATGTAGGTACTGAGATTGTGTCGGGAACTGACAATCGGTGCCTGTAGAGATGTACTTCACTAGGATAGAAGGTGAGATTATGTCAGGAACAAACAATCGGTGCCGTTGTTTCAGAAAGTAAGACGGTGCCTGAAGCTGATAATCAGCGCCACATGCGTGTACTATCACCAGAATAGACGGTGAGATTGTGCCGGAAACTGACAATAGTTGTGAATAGGGTCCGCACAACGCAAACAGGCCACCGAAGCAGCCTGTTTTTAAAGGGGCATAGCCAAAGAATTAATCTTCTTCGCTTAACATCCCTTTCACCTTGTTCATGGCATTTTTCTCTAACTGGCGAATTCGCTCAGCCGATACACCGTATTCCGCGGCTAATTCATGAAGGGTTGCTTTATCTTCCTGCAACCAGCGACGCATAAGAATATCTTGGCTACGTTCATCTAACTGTTGCATGGCTTCTGTTAAGCGGGCCGTTGAATCCTGCTCGTAGTTTTCTTTCTCCACCATGGAGGCTGGTTCAAAACTATGATCTTCCAGATAGTTCGCAGGTGCCTGATACGCACTGTCATCGTCATCGGCAACAGGGCTATCAAATGTGGCATCAAATGCGGTTAAACGACCTTCCATTTCATGTACATCTTTAAGCTTAACACCCAAATCATCGGCGATATTCTGAGCTTCACTTTCATTTAACCAGCCTAGCTTTTTCTTGGCACCACGTAGATTAAAGAACAACTTACGTTGTGCTTTAGTGGTGGCCACTTTAACGATGCGCCAGTTTTTCAAAATAAATTCGTGTATTTCTGCTTTGATCCAGTGAACCGCAAAGCTCACCAATCGCACACCCACTTCTGGGTTAAAGCGTTTAACCGCTTTCATCAATCCCACGTTACCTTCTTGAATAAGGTCAGATTGGTTTAAACCATAACCACTATAGCTACGGGCAATATGCACCACAAAACGTAGGTGAGATACCACCAAGTGACGTGCAGCTTCTAGGTCGCCATCAAAGTACAGACGCTCTGCGATTTCTTTTTCTTCCTCGGCGGTCAATACAGCTATGCCACCAATCGCATTTAAATAGCCATCTATATCGCGACCTGGAGTTAAACTAGCGATGGAATTGGCCATTAAACTCGTGTTCATGTACTGGTACTCTCCCTTTGTAACGATATCTTAATCGAATTAGGATTTTTAACTGATTTGCAGTGTAGCACTGTGTTTTTAGAGCGCCAAGGCTGATTAAAGTTCTTTACTAATATTTGATGCAACTCAATGTTCCATCTAACACTTTCATGTGTTTTAGGGCCTTTTAGGCACAAAAAGCCAAGTTTTGTGTAATGCTATTACTTTGGAGCCTTAAAGGTGCCTAAAGTTTCACTACGGGTTAATTCGGGCCAAATGACGAGAAACTGCCAACCAAGCCCCTAACCAACCTAATACCACCCCATCACAAATTAGCAGTAAGCTGTCCTTTACGCCTAGTCCAGATAAGACAAATTCACTGCCGTAAAGCCCAATAAGCTGCTCAACGGGCCCAGATAGCCAATAAAGGCCTAGGCTTAGTAAAAACCAAGCGATTAAGCCTCCTCCTAAACCAAACCAAATGCCTGTGTATAAAAAAGGCCTGCGCACAAATGCATCTGTGCCTCCTACTAACTTCACCACAAGAATTTCATCACGACGGTTCTCTATAGACAGTCGAATGGTGTTACCAATAATCAGCAATACAGCTAACCCTAATAATAAGGCTAACGCCCACACCATACGTTGACCCAATTCCATAAACTGATATAAACGCTTCACCCATAATAGATCTAGCTGCACCGACTCTACTTGCACAAAGTGCATGAGTTGATCTTGTAGCTTCTCCATGGCCTTGGCATCTTGACTGGCTAAATTAGGCACAACACTAATCACACCAGGAAGCGGGTTACTCTCTAATCCCTCGACGACATCACTTAAGCCAGTGGCGGCACTGAATTCTTTTAATGCTAGTTCTGGGCTAATGTAATAGGCGCTGGTCACTTGCGGTAGCGCTTGGATTTCTTCACTCAAACCCTGCGCTAATCTCGGCACCACGCCCTTTTTTAAATACACGCTAATTTGGCTGCTCTGATCCCACACACGGCTTAGCTGCTTAACATTTTCAAGCGATACAAACAGGGTCATGGGTAACGACAAGGCAATGCCCAGCACTAACCAGGTCATGATGCTTGAGCCGGGAGATTTTAATAAACGTATTAAGCTGTCTTTGGCGGTTACTCTGTGGTGTTGTAAATAGGCTTTCCACTGACTATTAACGGTTACCTTGCTTTGGCGGGCTCCGCTTTTCGAAGAGGCAGAAGATCTTGATGTGCTCATTACAAGCCCCCTGCTGGGCGTTCATTCAATAAACGCCCATCTTTCAAGCCAATCACCCTATGATCTAAACGGTCAATGAGTGGTAAATCATGGCTAGCAATGAGCACCGATACACCCACGTCATTAAACTGTTCAAAAAGACGCATAATTTCGGCGCTTAATGTGGGATCAAGGTTACCTGTTGGCTCATCGGCAAGTATCAGGCTTGGCTTGTTCACAACCGCACGGGCAATGCCGATGCGCTGCTGCTCTCCACCGCTTAGCTCAATAGGAGATTGCTTTTCTTTTTTCAATAAACCTACTTTATCTAAGGCGGCTCTGACACGGCGCTCTAAGTCACGGCTACTGTAGCCGCTAATGCGTAAAGGTAACGCGACATTCTCGAAAACGCTGCGATCAAATAATAACTGGTGATTTTGAAAGACCACACCCACTCGGCGACGATGATAAGGAATTTGACTATTACCAAGCCGTGATAGGTTCACACCATCCACAAGCACTTGTCCTTGAGTGGCTTTTTCCATGAGCATTATCAGTTTAAGAAGGGTACTTTTACCTGCACCAGAATGGCCAGTGAGAAAAGCGATTTCACCTTGGTTAATTTCAAAGTTCACGCCACTTAACGCGTGATGCCCACCTGGGTAGCTTTTGCTAACGTTATCAAAGCGAACATGGGCCACGATGGAAACTACCTTTAATAATTATTGTTTGAATGGGCCAAGGAAATAACGACTCCCTCGCCCATAAGGCATGAATAAGTTTAAGTCTTATTCTTTAGCGAATAACGCGTCGATAAATTGCTCGCGATCGAAAGGTCGTAGATCATCAATTTGCTCACCCACACCAATAAAGCGCACAGGAAGCTGCAATTCTTTAGCAATAGCAAAAATGACTCCGCCCTTAGCTGTGCCATCTAACTTACTTAAGCTAATACTGGTCACACCCACTGCTTGCTGAAAAATACTAGCTTGGCTTAACGCATTTTGGCCGGTGGCGGCATCTAGCACCAACATCACCTCATGAGGCGCGCTGTCATCTAATTTCTTCATGACTCGAACCACTTTCTCAAGCTCTTGCATAAGGTGACCCTTATTTTGCAAACGCCCAGCGGTATCAGCAATAACAATATCTACGCCTTTGGCTTGTGCTGATTGAACCGCATCAAAAATCACCGAGGCTGAATCCGCCCCAGTATGCTGTGCCACAACAGGCACGTCGTTGCGATCACCCCAGGCTTGCAGTTGCTCAACGGCGGCGGCACGGAAGGTATCCCCTGCGGCCAGCATCACTGACTTACCATCTGATTGAAAATGTTTGGCCATTTTACCAATGGTGGTGGTTTTACCCACACCATTTACACCCACCATTAAAATCACATAAGGCTTTTTAGCCGTATCGATTACTAAAGGCTCATGACAAGGGCGTAATATTTCACTTAAGCTTTCTTTTAATGCTTCATACAAAGCACCACTGTCTTTCAATTCTTTACGGCTTGAACGCTCCGTTAAATCCTTAATGATCTCTTGGGTGGCTGCCACACCTACATCAGCCATGAGCAGCTGAGTTTCAATGTCTTCCAGCAGGTCATCATCGATCTCTTTTTTACCCAGCAGTAAATCGCCTAATCCTCCAGCCAAGTTACTACGAGTCCGCGATAGCCCTGATTTAATACGAGCAAAGAAGCCAGTTTTACTTTTGGCTTTCTCTTCATTTTCAGGCTTGGCTTTGTCAGAAACTTCTTGCGGCTCTTGTTTGGCTTCAACCATCACCGCAGGAGGCATCACTTCTTCGGGCACAACAACAGGCGCCACCTCTGGCTCTACGGCATCAGGGGTTTGAGTTTCTTCAACTAATACGTCTTTGGCAGACTCCTCTAAGGAGGCTTTTTTCTCTGCCTTTTTTTTGGATTTACCCCAACCGAACATGGGTCAATTTCCACCTAATTAAATAAAAGAGCTATCCTAACATTAGTCTTGGCTAAAAACCGCTATGAGTTCAGGTTTCAAGGGCATAAAGCGTCTATTAGCGCCCTTATAAACAGATTGATTACAGGTGTTGAATAAAAAGCGGCTCGGCATCCTTTTATTTGTTTAAAGCCAATCCATATTGCTTTTGGCCACTTTAAAAAAAACACCCTATTTTCAGCAAGGAATGCTGTTATGAAAAACACTCAACAGCCTAAATTTAACCGCTTAAGCCTTAATGTACTGATGCTAGTGAGCGTTGTGTTAATCGTTATATTAAGCAGTGTAGGGCCTGGGGCTGAAAAGCTATCCCTGCCAGATGCGCCTAATTTAAATGTGAATACTTGGCAAAGTGATAGCGGGGCCAGCATTTGGTACACCCCGCAAATCAGCGACAGTATAGAATTACAGTTTTGGTACAAGGCTGGCTACCGCTACGATCAAGCACTAAAAGGCTCTGCCTACCTTCTTGCACAATTGTTAAAATACGAAAGTAAACAACGCTCTTTAAATATGAAAATATCTTTAGACCAAGATTTCATTAAAATTGGTTTAAGCTTAAATACAAACCCCAGCACTCTTAAAAGGCAACTCAGCCAAACCAGTGCCCTCTTGTATCACCCTGTTTTGGCCAATAATTGGCTGACACAATTACGAAAAAACAAAAATAGTCTAACCGATCAACTTAGAAGCCAAGCTTATGGTGAACACCCTTATGCCGGCCCTAAACAAGGTAGCACCCATAGCTTACAGTCGATTAGCCGTCAGCAACTGCAAAGCTTTCATCACCAGTATCTGCATCCCAGGCGTTTATACATGAGTGTAGTAGGCAATGTAGACCAGCAAACTGCACAGGTCATCACTGAAACAGTGCTCCCCATGTCGAAATACTTAAGTGCCAGCGAATTGCAGCTTAAGCCCCAGGGCATTCATCAAGCTCAATCAGCTGACATATCTGTGGTCGTTCAACCGGGCATTAAGCAGCTCAATGAAGCCAGCCACCATCTACTTAGCCATGTGTTAAATCAGCAAGCGCCCAAGCAAGTGAATTATCAATTTGGCCAACTCAATAGCACTGTTTATGTACAAGGAAGAAACCAAGTTATTGGGCAACTTAAACAAATAGAGCAAGGAGAGTTTGATTGGGATATTATGCTGCGCGCAAAACGTCAAATAGCCCACACATGGCTCAAACAACTGCAAGGAGCTCAGGCTTTAAGTCGTTATCTTGTGCATTTAAATGCTTACGGTTTACCGGTCAATCAGATGGCCGACAACCTGAATCATTTAAAAGACATCGATATGGATAGCTGGCAACAGACGTCGCAACAATTATTACTCGCTTTAAATCACTCACTCTAACCATTCGTTTATTTTCTAAGAATTCATTATGGCAGCAAAAAAATCAGGCAACCGTTTACGAATTATTGGCGGACAATGGCGCAGCCGTTTTTTGCCTTTTCCCGATGTGGATGGCCTGCGCCCCACCACAGATAGAGTCAGAGAAACCGTCTTTAACTGGCTGCAGCCTGTGGTGCCTGGCGCCAGAGTACTGGACTTATTTGCCGGTTCAGGCGCACTAGGATTCGAGGCCTTATCTCGCGGCGCGCAAAATCTCACCCTGTTAGAAATGAACGCAAAAGCCGCCAGCCAGCTGAAAGATAATGTTAAAACCCTAAATACGTCCGATGCTCAAGTGGTACAAACCGATGCGCTAAATTGGCTGGCACAATGTGAACAGCAATTTGATCTTATATTCCTAGACCCGCCATTTAATAAAGGGCTGCTGCCTAAATGCCTAGAACTAATAGAGTCACAAAATTTATTAAGTAAAAACGCGTGGGTATATGTAGAGAGTGAACAAGACCTAAACAAGCTGAACCTGCCCAGTAGCTGGCGCCTGCATCGAGACAAAAAAGCGGGCCAAGTAAGATTGTGCTTGTACCAAAACCAAGGCTCATGAACCCTTACAAAAAGCGCTTAAAGTAGTGTCATTAAGCGCTTTTTGTCTGGCTGCTAACTAGGCAACACCGATAACTGATCCAAAGATAACCCCAACTGCTCAACTAGCATGGCGACAGGCTCTCTGAATTCTTCTTTTAGGAAAGGCCTTTCAAGGGCAAATATTTGATAGATCCCAGCATTTAACAGCTCACGACTTTCTTCGCGTTCATTATCACTGAGTAAATTACTGTGAATAAACCCAAACCAGGAAGTGACTAAAATCCAAGTATTAAGCGCTAACGCTCTTAAATCCTCATCGCACGCATTCAACATACCAGCGTCACGCAAGCCAAAATAAATATCTTGCGTGGCTTTCAGGCAGCGCTTAAAAAAGACGTTATATCGCTTCTGAAGCTCTTCATCATTTTGCAGTAAGTGCTGTAAGTCACGGTGTAAAAAACGGTAATCCCATAGCCCTTGGAAAATGGTTTCCAGATAAATCACCTTGTCATTAATATTAAGAGGGCGATCAGTGGGTACCTGTAAGTTTGCATCCACCTGCTTTTCATAAATCAGGTAAATATCGTAAATGATTTGCTGCTTATTTTTAAAGTGGTAATACAAATTACCAGGACTAATGCCTAGCTTCGACGCAATATGGTTAGTGGTAACATTACGCTCACCTTGGTCGTTAAACATTTCTAAACTGGCTTGGATAATACGATCCCGTGTCTTCATATCACTCCTATACCTACTACGGCCTCTTTCAATTTCGATCCTTCTTACAGCTCACCAACTCACCTGCGCCTTTTTAACATAAAAACGAAGGTGTTTTTTGAATTTTTCCGTAATTCACAGGCCAATTAATTTTCACAGCCATGTTAGTGGCTGACAAACCGATGTTAAATTCAGACCACAGCCAACACCTCTAGACACTAGATGTAAAAATAGTGTTGACCTTTAGAGTAATCACTCTAATAATAACATTGATAACAAAAAATGAAAATCTCGCAGAGGATAACAAGATGGTCGCTACAGCCAGCCAGTTACAAGATGAGCAACACCACATTGCACATTTAGAGAATGTCTTTGCTAAGCAGAAAGCCGCTTTTGCCAAAAACCTGTACCCAAGTGCCAAACAACGTAGCGATGACTTAGACAAATTAGCAGCTGCATTAAGAAAATACAAAGATGAATTAGCTGCGGCTTTACATCAAGATTTCAGCTGTCGCTCTAAAGATGAAACTTTGCTTGCAGAAATTATGGTGACCTTAGAGGGCATCAAGTACAACAAGAAAAACCTTAAGAAGTGGATGAAACCCAGCAAGCGTCACGTAAGCGCTTTATTTGCTCCTGCCTCTAACCAAGTTTTATACCAGCCAAAAGGCGTTGTGGGCATTATTGCTCCTTGGAACTATCCGGTTCAACTTTCAGCAGCCCCTTTAGCAGCCGCGCTAGCCGCCGGTAACCGTGCCGTGATTAAACTATCTGAATTTACCCCGGCCACTAACGAAGTGATGCAGCGCATGTTTGCCGAAGCATTTGATGAAGATCAAGTGGCCGTTGTATTAGGGGAAGCCTCTGTTGGTGCTGAATTCTCTAGCCTACATTGGGATCATTTAATTTTCACTGGCTCTACCATGGTGGGTCGTCATGTCATGAGTGCCGCCGGTAAAAACCTAGTGCCTGTTACCCTTGAGCTAGGCGGTAAGTCTCCGTGCATCATTACCGACAACGCTTCACTGCAAGGTGCTGCTGAGAGCATTATTTTTGGTAAAGCCACTAATGCTGGTCAAACCTGTATCGCCCCAGATTACATCTTATGCCCTGAACACATGTTAGGTGATGTTAAAACACAAATTGCGCAGGCCTATAAGAAAAGCTACCCCACAATTAAAAGCAATGACGATTACACAGCGATTATTAATGATCGCCAATTTAATCGTTTGCAAGGCTACCTAACCGATGCCAAAGAAAAAGGTGCTGCCATTGAGACCCTTAACCATGCCAATGAAGATTTCAGCGGCACTCGTAAAATTCCCCTAACACTACTAAGCAACACAACTGATCAAATGCAGGTCATGCAAGATGAGATTTTTGGGCCATTACTGCCCATCGTAACTTACAAGTCTTTAGATGAGGCATTGACGTTTGTTAACGAGCGCCCTCGCCCGTTAGCGCTTTATTTGTTCAGTCATAACTCACAAGAACAAGACCATGTATTAAAAGGCACTCATGCCGGTGGTGTGGCCATTAACGATTGCTTATCGCACATCGCGCAAGACGACATGCCGTTTGGTGGCGTGGGAGATTCGGGTATTGGCCATTATCACGGTAAGGAAGGCTTCCTATCTTTAAGCCATGCTAAATCCATCCATAAAAAAGGGCGCATCAACAGTGGCAAGTTTATTTACGCTCCTCATGGCCGCTTAATGCATCGACTCATTTACAAATTCATTGTTCGCTAAATAAAAGACTTAAAGATAATGAATAGACGTAATTTTTTAAAACTAGGAGCGGCCAGTTCGGCCGCCCTTACCGCTACTAGTCTTACCGCAACATTAACAGGCTGCACTCAAGCAACCCCAAAAAATGGCCCGTGGAAAGTCTTGCGAGCGGATGACATTGTATTTTTGAAAGCCGTTATTCCAGTGGTTCTTAAAGGCAGCTTGCCAAGTGATGATAAACTGCAAAAAGAAGCCATTGATAACTCGTTGAGCTACATAGACATAGCAATCTTTAACTTAGGGCCACATAACGCTGCGCAAATGGTAGACCTTTTTAATCTACTCAACATGCGTATCAGCCGTGGCCTAACCACTGGGGTGTGGAGCAAGTGGGAAAATGCCAGCGAAGAGGAGATCGAAAATTTCTTAAACAGTTGGCGGGAAAGTTCGTTATCGTTATTTAATTTGGCTTACAACGGCATTAATAAACTCATGTGCGCCACTTGGTTTGGCCAACCCTTAGCTTGGGACAAAGTGGGTTACCATTTACCCGCCACCGCTAATCTTCTCATCACTAAAAACAACAACGCTTAACCTCGCGCTTTCGTTTGTAGGAGCTGCCTTCATGGCCATACCTGATATTTTTAAAGATCGCGCTAAAAGCGAAAATTGGCAAATTCACGATGGTGCCAAGATCGAATCATCCATCACTGTGGAAGCCGATGTCATTATCGTAGGCACTGGAGCCGGCGGAGGCGTGAGTGCTGAAGTCTTGAGCCAAGCTGGTTTGAAGGTTGTCATGGTTGAAGAAGGTGGTTTATATACCTCTGATGATTTCAATCTAGATGAACTAGAAGCTTACAGCAGCCTTTACCAAGAAGGCGCTGGGCGTACCACAAAAGATGGTGCCATTAGTATTTTTCAGGGTCGCGCTGTGGGCGGTAGTACTGTTGTAAACTGGACATCAAGTTTTCGCACCCCAGACCCAACCCTTGCTCACTGGCAAAAAGAACATAACTTAAAAGGCTTTAGCTCTGAGGAGATGGCCCCTTATTTTGCTCAGATGGAAAAACGCCTAAACGTGAGTAAATGGGCCATGCCCCCTAATGCCAATAACGATATTTTAAAGCTTGGCTGCCAAGCAAAAGACTGGACATGGGCCGTGATTCCTCGCAACGTGAACGGCTGCTGGGACTTAGGTTATTGCGGCGTGGGGTGCCCCACCAATGCCAAACAAAGCATGCTGGTCACCACAGTGCCTGAAGCATTAAAAAATGGCAGCGAGCTTTATTATCGTTGCAGCGCTGAGCGCATTATTTTCTCTGAACACAAGGCAGAAGCGGTTGAGTGCCTAGCAATAAGCAGCGATGGCAAAACCCCAACCGGTGTAAAAATCACCTTTAAAGCCCCTAATATTGTCCTGTCAGGTGGCGCCATTAATAACCCAGGTTTATTGATGCGCTCTAATGCGCCTGACCCTCACGAACGTATTGGTAAGCGCACCACTATTCACCCTGTAAATGCCAGCCTTGCGCAAATGAGCGATGAGGTGAACCCATTTCATGGTGCGCCGCAATCTATTTACTCTGACCATTTTCAATGGCAAACCGAAGGAGACATTGGTTTTAAATTAGAAGTGCCTCCCATGCAGCCTGCCATGAGCGGACAAATTGTGGGGCTACATGGCTTTAAACTATTAGACACCATGAAAATGCTGCCTAATTTACAAAGTACTATTTCATTAATGCGAGATGGTTTCCATGAAGAAAGCCAAGGGGGCTCTATTGAGCTAGATAAGGGTGGCAGACCGGTATTGGATTACCCAGTTTCAGACTATTTATGGACGGGTTTGCGCAAAGCACATCATAAAATGGCCGAGCTACAATTTGCCGCGGGTGCTAAGAAAGTCATGCCGTTACATCATGACGCTCAATTCTATTCAAGCTTAGATGAATGTAAAAAAGCCATTGATAACTTGCCACAAGAGTTACATCGCCACCGATTGTTAACTGCTCATTTAATGGGCGGCTGCACCATGGGTGAAGATGTTACGCAAAGTGTTATCAATAGCGAAGGTCGCTTCCATCACAGCGATAACTTACACATTATCGATGGTTCAGCCTTCCCCACTAGCATTGGCGCTAACCCACAGCTCTCTATTTATGGGCTGGCCCTTAAACAAGCTAGTTTGTTAGCTAAAAGTATTACCAAGGCTTAAATACCCTCTATTTTGGCGTTCAAATAACAGCACTCATCAGCAATTTGTTGAGTGCTGTTTATAAATTGATTACCATGCCGCCAGATACATCACTCATACCCAATTAGTAGCAGCGCCCATAGGCGGATTTCATGACTAAAGTTATCTATCCCGGCACGTTTGATCCCATCACTAACGGCCACACCGACCTCATAGAACGTGCTTCACGCATGTTTGATCATATTGTTGTCGCCATTGCAGAAAGCCCTCACAAAAAACCCCTATTAGACTTAGAGGTTCGCTGTCAATTAGCCCGCGATGTTTTAAGTCATGTGCCTAACATAGAGGTTGTGGGTTTTAATATTTTGTTGGCTCAGTTTGTAAAAGAACAGGGTGCACAAGTTATTTTACGTGGACTGCGAGCTGTATCGGATTTTGAATACGAATTTCAACTTGCCAATATGAATCGCGCATTGGCGCCCGATGTGGAAAGCGTATTTTTAACACCCGATGAAAAACATTCTTATATTAGTTCAACCCTCATTCGTGAAATCTCTCGTTTGAAAGGTGACGTACACCAGTTTGTGCATCCGCTTGTTGAAAAAGCTCTTATAGAGAAATTTCACCCTAAGGCGTAAAATAGCCAAATAGCCCATTATTTGGGGCTGTGCTCACCTGAATTTTGTTTGGAGGTAACCCATGGCTTTAATCATTACCGATGATTGCATTAACTGTGACGTCTGCGAGCCAGAATGCCCCAACGAAGCGATTTATGAAGGGGATGAAATTTACGAAATTGATCCAAGCAAGTGCACCGAGTGCGTGGGTCATTATGACGAACCTCAGTGTCAGCTAGTATGCCCTGTAGATTGCATTCCTTTAGACCCTGATAATCAAGAAACAAAAGAAGAGCTGCAAGCTAAATACGAAAAGCTTACTGCTTAATAGACGTATTGCCCAGCACGGCTATTCTGAAATAAAGATCATCATCAAACCTCCTTTTTAGGAGGTTTTGTGTTTCTATAGCTAGCAAACCTTTTCTGGATAGCGCTTTGTAATTAAGGATCAAACATGAAAGCCAGCCTGCTGTTAATTTTTCTCACCCTTTCTCTTATTGGTTGTAGCAGTACCACTCCCACAACCAAGCATACTGGCGCCGTGGCCAGTGCTCACCCAATGGCTACCCAAGCGGGCATTGATATTTTAAAACAAGGTGGCAACGCCTTTGACGCAGCAGTAGCAACAGCTGCTGTGCTAGCCGTAGTAGAGCCTTATAGCGCGGGCATGGGCGGAGGAGGTTTTTGGTTGCTGCATGATGCCACGGCGCAAAAAGATATTTTTGTAGATGCCAGAGAAAAAGCCCCTCTTAAAGCACACCGCGACATGTACCTAGATGAAAATGGCAATGTAATTCCTAAGTTGTCTATCAATGGCCCCATGGCCGCAGCCATTCCAGGGCAAGCTGCCGCTTTTGCTCACTTGGCACAAAAATATGGAAAGCTGCCCCTAAAGGATTCTTTAAAAGCGGCTATTCATGCTGCTAACCATGGCTTTGCCATAGATCAGCATTATCAAAAGTTAGCCGGATATCGTTTAAAGGCTTTGCGCCAATACCCAGCAGCGGCAAATATCTTTCTAAATGAAAAACAAGAAATCCCTAAGCTTGGCTACATTATTAAACAACCAGATTTAGCCAACACCTTACAAGCCATTAGTGATGATGGCTTTGACGGATTTTATAAAGGTGACATAGCTAAAAATCTTGTGGCATCAGTTCAAAAAGCTGGTGGTATTTGGCAATTAGAAGACTTAACAAAATACTCGGTTATAGAGCGCGCACCTATTATTAGCCAATATCAAGATTTCACATTCACCAGTGCACCTCCGCCTAGCTCAGGCGGCATTGCCATTGCACAAATGCTTAATATGTTGGAAAGCCAACTGGATACTAATAACTGGGAAGAATTAGGCGAAGTAGATCAAATTCATTTATTAACCGAAGTCATGCGTCGCGCTTATTTTGATCGCGCTCATTATTTAGGTGACCCAGACTTTGTAAATGTTCCCACACAAAAATTATTAGATAAAAAGTACAACCAACAATTAGCCAGTAGCATTGATATGAATACAGCCACCAGTAGCGCAAGCTTAGGCAGCCAAACCCAAATAATGGAAGGCTTTCATACCACTCATTTAAGCGTGTTAGATAACCAAGGCAATCGCGTCAGCGCTACCCTTAGTATTAACCTACCATTTGGTAGCGCGTACTTGGCTGAAGGCACTGGCGTGTTACTCAATAATGAAATGGATGATTTCTCAGCCAAACCAGGTGTACCCAATGCTTATGGTTTAGTGGGCAATGAAGCCAATGCCATTGCTCCAGAAAAACGCCCACTGTCGAGCATGACCCCAAGTTTCATCGACAGTAAAAACCAAACTGCTATTTTAGGCACCCCTGGGGGCAGCCGAATTATCAGCATGGTATTTTTAGGGACACTTGAGCACCTACAAGGCAAACCCGTTACCCAATGGGTAAACCGCCCGCGCTTTCATCATCAATACTTGCCTGATGTCATTCAACATGAACCTGATACTTTTTCAGCCAACGTGATAAAAGCCCTTGAGAAAAAAGGCCATAAACTTAAAAACATTAACCGTCAATATGGCAACATGCAGGCTATCTTAGTGAATAAAGAAACCGGCCAAGTCAGTGCGGCAGCGGATGAACGAGCAGTGGGTCAAGCACAGGTTCAATAGTCTCTTCAAATATTAAGTAAAGCCTCTTTTTAAAAGAGGTTTTACTTCCTAAGAAAATTCCTTCCAATAAAATTCAAATAAGCGAAATCATAAATGGGCTTTTGGTTAAAAAAGACAATTGGCTTTTGGATGATGCCCATGAGTTTTTGCATGGCATTAATAGCAATAGGTTTAGTTTTATTTATTTTTAGTAAACGCTAAACTTTAGCAAAAACATTTAGCATCATAGGTTTATTACTACTATTTCTATTTAGCTGGCATCCGTTTAGTAATGTACTGCTACGACCCATAGAGCAAACCCACTCCCCTTTTGATATACAGCAAACCGTGGATTACGTATTGGTATTAGGTAACGGCGTAGAAAGCGATAAAGATGTCCCCAAGCACAGCCACTTGTCTAGCAGTGCCACCGCACGCTTGTTAGAGGGCTTACGCATCATACGCGCACAGCCCAATAGCACGCTGATCGTAAGCGGCTATAAAGGCAACAATACCATTAGTTGCGCCCAGGCTTATGCAGACTTAGCCATTAGCATGGGGGTAGATCCCAAAAGAATCATTAAATTTGAAAAACCTAAAGACACATATGAAGAAGCGGTGGCGGCAAAAAAAGTAATCGGCGATAAAAGCTTAGCCTTAGTCACCAGTGCCAGCCATATGCCTAGAGCATTTAAATATTTCCAACAGCAAAATATTAACGCAACCACAGCTCCCACTTTTTATTTAGTCAAATATACTGATACCACCAATTGGCGTTTTGATGCTTCAGCATTAGCAAAAAGTGAACGGGCCATTTATGAATATATTGGCATGTTATGGCAATGGCTTAAGTATTCGTAGGTTAATAGTTTTTGATCCACTTCTAGTTCAGCTTCTTTATTATTTTTTTAATATAGCATTCACGAAAGGCTTTCATTTCGGCCTTTCAGTGACTCACTCTTTTTAGTGAATTACAGTTTTTAATTTTTAGGTTGGCACTTCTCTACATAGTCCAAGCTTAAATGACTTCTATGCTGGTTATCGAACTGGGTCAATAAGGCTTAGTGAAATACACAAAATAAAAGGACATTTATGAAACAGCTAAAATTTAAATCATTCTTACTTAGCCTTATTTTGATTTTACCTATCCATGCAAGTCAGGCCGAAGGCCTGTTACCCATTATTAGCTTTGCGGCAGGTTTATTGAATCAAGGGATATTTCCAACATCTGATAATTACTTCACCGACGATGACATCATTATTAGCGCTACCGATGGCGTTGACATTGCCGCAAATATATTTGTACCCAACAATTTATCCGGCTTAGCCCCTGCTGTTATTTTTATAAATAGCTGGGGGCTAAATGAATATGAGTATCTTCAGCAAGCAGCTGATCTTGCTGAAAAGGGATACGTGGTATTGAGTTACAGCACTCGGGGCTTCGGGCAATCTGGCGGCGTCATTGCCACCGCCGGTCCGCAAGACGTTAGCGACTTAAGTCGTGTCATTGATTTTTTATTGGCTAACTATCCAGTTGACCCGCAAGCTATTGGCAGTGCTGGCATTTCTTACGGCTCAGGCATTAGCTTATTAGGAGCAGCCTTTGATAGTCGTATTAAAGCCGTTTCTGCCATGAGCAGTTGGGGAAGCCTTACGGATGCATTATATGGAAACAACACACCAAGATTAGTGTGGGGCGAACTACTCACTTTAAGCGGGCAATTAATCGGTAACTTAGACCCTATTGTGGCTCAATACTGGAATGATATTAAAAGCCAAAACCTTAACGAAATTCCAGCTATCGTTGAGTGGGCAGGTATCCGCTCACCTATTAACTATGTAGAGCAACTTAATCGAAATGGTACCGCCATTTATTTTGGAAAAGCTTATGGGGATAATTTATTTCAACCCAATACTTTGCTTGATATGTTTTCACAGCTCTCCACACCCAAGCATATAGATTTAGTCTCTGGCACCCACGCCACTGCCGAACTATTACCCAGTCTTGTGGGCATTGGCGATAATATTATTTGGGAAAATACCTATAAGTGGTTTGACCTTCATTTAAAAGGTGAAACCAATGATATGGCCACGGTCAAACCTGTACAGATGAAAGTAAAGTTTAAAGATCAGTTTGATGGCTTTGATGACTTCCCCATTAGCCAAGCCCAACCGCAATCTTTTTACTTGCACCCGCGCAGCCTCTTCAATAGCGGAGATTTAGAAGATTACAGTTATCAAAGCTGGTTTGGCAAAGACAATACCATTAACGCTTGGACTGGAAGTTTATTTAGCACCCAAATACCTTTGCTTTCACAATTATTAGAGCAATTAGAAATTCCTATACTAACGGATATTTCAGCCGCTTCAGATATACGCAGTATTTACTTTAATAGCGGTTATTTAAGTGATCAGATGCAAATCCGAGGCAACCCTAAAGTAAGTTTGCAGGTGCAGCCTCACTTTGAAAAAGTACAAATGGTGGCTTACTTATACGATATGGATTTTTGGGGAACGGGTACGCTCATTACCCATGGGGTTATGACCTTACCCAATGCTCAAGCGGGAAAAAAAGTGCAGGTGGACTTTGAGCTTGTCACCACAGCTTACGATGTACCAGAAGGCCATAGGCTAGTATTGGCTATCGATACTATGGACCCGCAATACAAAACGCCTACCAGCGTAAATTACAATTTAGATTTTGAATTCTCATCTGCTAAACAATCGGTACTCACTGTGCCAGCCCTTTAGGATCCATTAGGTTATAAAAGACATGGGTTAATTAAGTCTTTTATAACCTTTTAGCTGCACGGTTATATCCGCTTTTCACACCCGTTTTACCAATACATAACCCATCATTATAAAAATAAATTAGATTGCCAACCCCTTCACAGTCTTAACTAACCCACATAGCGCCTAGCAAATAAAAGCCTATATTTCATATCATAAATTGATAACTCTATTAGCTTAACAAGGACAAACACTATGTATTTAAAATACATATTAATTGGATTATTAGTCAGCCTATTAAGTGCTTGTGGGAATCAACAAATGAAACCGCAGGAAACGGCAGTGATTAAGTCGCACACCATTGACCATGAAAAGGCCTTAGAAGAGGCGATGGTTGAAGTCGATATGACTGAATTTGGCTTTAGGGGATACTAAGGGGCGGCGTTAAATAGTGTCGTTAGTTCTTGAACGCTTTCAATGGTGATATTAGGAGAGAATTCTTGCTGCCAGTCTCGACTACCATCTTTCAGCCAGCAGGTTGCCATTCCTACTTCAAAAGCCCCTTGCATGTCATGAACTGGGTGATCCCCCACATGCAAACATTCATGAGCCCTGTCTCTTATACACATCTCCGAGCCCACGAGACCGTACTAGATCTCG
>OLII01000136.1_pt1 | contig 27398 bp, 19 predicted proteins | sample 1609481 | NCBI WGS metagenome assembly OLII01 (sample SAMN05416859, study PRJEB24817) | seawater metagenome | isolation source: Sea water | place: Canada:Atlantic | collected 2013-11 | reverse complement strand
CTCGTGGGCTCGGAGATGTGTATAAGAGACAGGTTTTAATATGTGTAAATGCTTGTAAAAGTATTGAGCAAGAAGTTAAAACTAGTAAAGTTATTAAGCCAGCATCTGAAAGGATGAAAGAATATAGGGCTAATTCTTCGAAATTAAAATCTCGATGTCCAGATAACAGCAATATGGATAAATCAATTAAACAACAGCTTATTTCTATTAAAAGGGTTACGCCTCACTATCCATCTTCTGCTGGGCGTTTAGCTATAGAAGGCTTTGTAACTATGGAGTTTGATTTAGAACAACCAAAATTACCATTACACTTAAGAGGGGAAGAAGTTCCTGATATATTTAAAGAGCAATTATTAGAGCTTTCAAATTCACCAAAAGCAGTTCCAGTAAATATTAATGTAATAGATCATTATCCAAACAGAACGTTTGATCACTCTGCGAAAATAGCATTACAACAATGGGTATATGAAACCCATAATAAAGAAAAACTGATTCCTAGAAAATGTATGAAGGTAACTTTAGACTTTTTAATGGGTCCCTAAATACAACCTAACAAGTTACTCAAACGTACAAGGAAGGTTTGCACATGAATTTACAGTTTAAGTCAACATTATCTACATTGATTATTATTCTAACCAATGGTTGTAGTTCTTATGGTACTGAAGATTATGGAGAACCTGGTGTTAGTAGAAAAGTATCTTCATGTGTAAATATGGAACCAGCTCAAGAGATGAAGTGTAAGGAAAGAGAAGAGAGCCTACTAATAAGGTTGGGCGCAGATAAAAATTGTAATCATCCATATGAGTATGAAAGAAATAGATGTAGAAGTGAACAAGCAAAAAAACAAAAGGCACTCAACGAATCTCTTAAAAAACACACCGGTAAATAGTACGTATAACAAGCTATTCAAGTGGGACAAATAACAGTTGGTTTTTGATATCTCATCAATTACTTTTTAAACAAAAATAATTGATCGTTAAAAAACAATTTACGTTTTCAACATTTACTAATTCTAGCTTTGTCATAATAAAAATTCGTTGTATTAAAGTTATCGATATTTGTACCTACGTAAAAATAACACAGGAAGATACACAAGCTTGTATTTCATACCATGTAGGAAAAATTGGAATTAGAAATTGTGAATTCCTAAAAGCCTGTTTTATTCCTGATAATTAGTGTTTTTGACACAACGGGGAAAACCACCCTTACATTTAACAAGCTCACTATGTCCGATACTCTTCAGTATTGGACATAGTGGGTGTGGTAGTTTAAACTAGTTTCATACGCCTATATCTATTAAGTATTCAAATAAATGTTATTAAATAAACCCGTACCTTTATATCCGCCATATATTGATTTATGTGAATTTGATTTTGATGATTACCCAGAATTAGATAAAGCTTTCTCATCTAATGAAACTTGGTGGCTTGATCAATTTAATTGGGGAAAAGAATTTCTTGTTTATATAGGTAGAAATAAATCTAGTCATACTTATGATCGATTTAGAAATGATGTTGAACGTTTTATTTTGTGGTCTTTCATAGAAAAGAAAAAACCAATAGATCAATTACGTAAGTCAGATTTACTTGAGTACGCAGATTTTTGTTGGCAGCCACCAGTATCTTGGATTGGCATATCTAATCAAGAACGCTTTAAAATATCTAATGGATATTCATCAGCCAATGAACTTTGGTTTCCTTATAAGATTCAAGCACCTAAAAGTCTTAAATCAGATTATGTTATCGATAAGAAAAAGTATCGGCCATCACAGCAAACACTTTCATCAATGTTTACCGCTATCATTGTTTTCTATAATTATCTGATGGCTGAGGATTTTTGTATCGGTAATCCAGCACAAATTGCTAAAAAAGATTGTCGCCACTTTATTATTGATTCTCAAGTTAAAGAAGTTAAACGTTTAACTGCTTCTCAATGGCAATATGTTCTAGATACTGTTGTTGAAATGGCTGATGAAAACCCAAACTTTGAACGTAATTTATTTGTTATTGCCGCGTTGAAAACCCTATTTTTAAGGATTTCAGAGTTATCTGAACGGCCCAATTGGTCACCTACTATGGGCCATTTTTGGCAGGATGATGATGAAAATTGGTGGCTTAAAATCTTTGGAAAAAGCCGAAAATTACGAGATATAACCGTTCCTCTTGATTTTCTACCTTTTTTAGAGCGTTACCGTGCTTCTCGAGGTTTATTAGGCTTACCATCAAGTAATGAAAATTCAATTCTTGTTGAAAAAATACGCGGCCAAGGTGGCATGACATCTCGACATTTACGGAGATTAGTTCAAGCCGTTTTTGATCAAGCATATGAAAATATGCGTTGCTCAGAAGGTGAAAATAAAGCCTTAAAGCTAAAAGAAGCCTCTGCTCATTGGTTAAGGCATACCGGTGCTAGTATGGAAATTGAACGTGGGCGCCCTCTTAAAGATATTTCTGAAGATCTTGGTCATGCCAGTATGGCAACGACAGATACCGTTTATGTGCAAAGTGAAAACAAGAAACGAGCAGAAAGTGGTAAACGAAGAAAAGTCGATTAACTTTGTTAATTCACTAGAGTAAAAGTCGTGCGCTACGTAATTCATTAGCAGTAATCACTAACAAATCATTATAGAATTTACGTAGCGTTAGTTTATTTATCAAACAAACTTCTTTGAAAGGCCCGTTATTACTGGCCATTTTTAGACTTAACACTCATTTAAATGAATCGGTTACATGGATAGTTATGCCGATAATTCATCCAATATTTATGAATGCTATTGAATTAGCCGCATTTCAGCTTACGTTAACAATATTACTCACTGCTAATTTTTCTAACAAGTGCCCTGCTGTTATGTGTTTTTGGGTTTGTGCTTTGTAGAGCTGAAGATAATGAAAACATGGCTCTAGATTAAACACCTTATTGTTAGAAATAATGGTAATGATAAAAATGTTAACACATCAATCATTACCCATTGGCTTAATGAATTGTGGGCACAAGACCTAACATTTGCATAAATTGAGAGCTAATAATAAGTACACCAAAAGCTGCTGCGGTAATTAATGCGACGTTACCACCTTTAACTTGATAAAGAGCATCAGCACAATGTTCGCTGTTTTGACTAGCACTATTTCGCTGTTTCCACACCATAATGACAGGCAAGAAAATTGCTAAAATAACTAACGCAATAGCCGCATAACCAAGGGCCATAATAAAACCTTGCGGGTAAAATAAAGCAAAACCTAATGGCGGTGCAAAGGTAACCACGGCAGTGATTAAGCGATCTTTATTGGAATCACTTTTGTTAAGTACATCACTAAAAAAGTCAAATAACCCCAAACTCACACCAAGAAAAGATGTCGCTAATGCTAAGTTGGCAAAAATAGTTAAAGTATTAGCAATACTATCACTGTGCAGTAATGAAGATAAGCTTGATATAAATCCATCAAGTCCTTGGCTATGGTATAAGCTTTGTTGGCTTATCACCCCTTGACTAACAATTTGCCAAAGTAAGTAAATCACTAGTGGCATAGATGCGCCAACAATCATCACTTTGCGTAAAGAACGAACTTCACACCCCATATACTTCACTATAGAAGGAATAGAGCCATGAAATCCAAAAGAAGTAACAATAACGGGAATGGCAGAAATAATTAAGCCTTGTTCAATGGGAATATTCAGTAAGTGCTCAGCTTGTACATGGGGCGTTAACATGTAAAACATTGTTGTTAGTACCAATATTTTAACGATAAAAAGTACCTGGTTAATCTTATCAACAGTACTGGCACCTAAAATTATAATCGAGCCAAATAATAGCGAAAAGGTAATTGCCCCTAGCTGTGATGGCAATTCTGTTGTACTCCATTCACTTAGCATTATTTGTAATTGACCGCCGCCACCTGCAATATATGCCGCACAAAGCGCATAAAATAGGAAGATCATTGAGAAATTTGCCACCACTTGGCCTTTTTTTCCCAATATATTCTTGGCAAGGGTATTTAACGTGGCATTAGGGGGAGCGTGTTGGTGTAACTCTAGGGTCAGTAATGCGGTGTAAGTCATTAAACACCAGGCAATAAAGAGTATAATCATGGCTGTTGAAAAACCTAAGCCAGAGGATGCTATAGGTAATGCAAGCATACCAGCACCTATAGTTGTGCCTGCAATGATTAGCATGCTACCGATTGTTTTATTTATTATCACGGTGAAGTATCTCTGTACAAAATTTAATATAGTTAAGATAAGTTTTGTTAAGGCATATTGATATCTTTATTTAAAACACTATAAGAAATTTGTGTATTCCTTGGTTTACAAAATCTTTGAAGCCTTGTGTTAATAGGTGTCTTACCTATTAACACAAGGCGATTTAATATAGCTGATTTAATATACTTAACTTGAATATTAAAGGTGTTTACCGCGGGTCCATGTTGAATTTTCTTCTAATAAACGCTCTCCAGCATCTACCGCTCCCGACTCCATCGTAGTGCCCATTGAATCATTCCAACGGTTTAGATAACCAAACAATGAAATCACACCTAGGATTTCAACAATCTCACCTTCATCCCAATACTCATGTAAATTAGCACTGATGGTTTCATCGACCGCATTAGGCACACTTGATGCTGCTAAGGCAAATTCAAAGGCAGACTTTTCAGCATCGCTGTATAAATCACTTTCTCTAAATAACCAAATATTTTCTAAACGTTCATCACTTCCGCCATATCGCTCTGCAGCAAGAATTGTATGAGCTTCACAGTATCTACAGCCTGTGTTGGCACTAGTAATATAACCGATTAAACGTTTTTGCTCTGAAGTAACTTTGCCCTCATTTGCCATGACAGCCATGTTTAAATTTATAAACGCTTTGGCAATGGCCGGGCGACGTTGCATGGTTAAAACACTATTTGGGCAAAAACCCAATGTTTCATTAAAAAACTTGGCTAATTCTGCTACTTCTTCATTTTCATCAGTGGCTAAAGGTTTTACTAAAGGCATGTGCATTATCCTGTTGGTTAATTATCGTTCTGCCTTCAATATAAAATATAGATATTGCAAATGCAACATCTATATTTTAACCGTTTATTACTTAACCCCATTTTAACCCTATAGCCGCCGTTGGCTATTTATGGTTAAATAATCTTGAGCAAATAAGAACTATTAGGATGTATTATCAGTCACTCAGCCCGCAAAGAAGCTTTCAAGCTTTCTAATGAAATAAGCCCACAGCTTGATTTAAGTAAACATCTCCCCTTTCGAGTTGCGGTTGTTAGCAATTTATTAGCGTTGAATCGTGACTGGAAAATCCGAGAGCTGTGCGATTTAGAGCCAAGAGAAATACGAGTATTACTCAATATTGGCTCATATATGCCGATTAAAGCTGCTGACATTGCTTATCAATCTCGTATAGATTCGTACAATGTTAGTCGTGCTGTTAAATCACTGCAAAATAAGGGGTTAATTGATATTCAGCTGTCAGAACACAGCCGAAACATTAAGTTTTTAGTGCTTAATGAGCGTGGAAGAACACTCTACCAACAAGTCACAGAAGCGATGAATAAAAGAGCAACTGAACTTGAAAATGTGCTTGATGATAATGAACAAGCGCTTTTTTTTCAGATGTTAGAGAAAATAGAAAACAAAGCTGAACAGATACTTGCTGAGCAAGCCATGAGTAAAATCGCTGATGGTGAAGAGCCACCAGCCGATCAAAAAGAGTTAATTCGCTGGTATAAAAAATCTAAGCAAAGGCGATGACGCCGTAAAAATGTCCAACAAACGCTGTCCGGAGGATTCGGCTAAAAGTGCTTTACTTTTTGTTGAGCAGTATTTGCTTAGAATGACTAGGCTAAAGACTACTCACCGCAATTAAAGTACTTTGCTTTCGTTATAAATAGCCGAACAAAATTTAACCGCGAAAGATGAACAGCCCCTAATGTTTATCGGTGGCAAATCTAGTATTTTCTATCATACTTACTTTACGTAAGGTACGCGCTGCTAGCTGTCTTGATTCAAGAGTTTGCGCGATGTTTTTCATTTACATGGAGACATGATTATGATGGTTGCAAGATGGTGCATTGATGCTAAGTTTGGTCACAAACCTGAAGTGGTTGATTCATTAACCAAATGGTTTGAAGAAGTTGGCGCTCAAATTGGTTGGACAAAAGAGAATTCCAGAATATTAGTGGGCTCTGTCGGTGCCTTAGAGTCCAGTATAATCTCAGAAGTGACGGTTGAAAATTTAACAGAACTAAATGATGCTTGGCAAAAGCTTGGTGATATAGATGCTCATAAGCAGTGGAGTAAAAACCTTGAGCCTTTTGTTGTTTCGGGGACACCTAAGTGGGAAATTTATCGTATCATTGATTAAATAACCTCAGCTCGGGATAATACTTCACCGCTGTGCGGCAAGCTAAGCCGTGCCAAAGTTATCCTGTAACTTCAGCACTACTTTCAATTTACAAACCGTAGAATAACTTTGCTTAATGAATTTGCCTTTAGTTAAGAAAGACTATCAAGAAAGTAAGTTACTATAAGCACAGGTCTAACAATTTCAATTTGTTAGTTTATCTTATAACCCGAACTGAGGCTAAATAGCTTCTGGCATTCAAACATATCAATTAATCAGGCCCAAAGAAATTTATGACAATTAAACGTATTGCAGTGCTAACCAGTGGTGGTGATGCTCCGGGAATGAATGCCGCAATAAGGTCAATCGTATTGGCGGCACATCACTACCATATTGAAGTGATAGGTTTCTATCACGGCTACAATGGCTTGGTATGTGAAGAATACATCAAGATGGCAAAGCCATTAACACTGCTTGATGTCAGCAGTATTATTCAACGAGGCGGCACTATTTTAAAGAGCGCTCGCTGTCAATTGATGCATGAGGAGCGTGGTGTTGCATTAGCGGCACAGACATTAAAAGAGCATAATATTGATGCCTTGATTGTTATTGGTGGCGATGGTTCTTTTAGTGGTCTACTGGCACTTAAAACGTTTTGGTCTGGTCAACTCATTGGTGTACCTGGGACAATTGATAATGATGTGGATGGCACTGATTACACCATAGGGTTTGCTACTGCGGTAAATACGGGTATAGAAGCAATAGATAAAATTCGTGATACAGCAGATGCATTTGAGCGCGTTTTTTTAGTTGAGTTGATGGGGCGTCATAGTGGCCATATCACTTTTAATGTCGGTATCGCTTGTGCAGCAGAGCAGGTATTATCGTTTGAGAATTTCTCCAGTGAAAACCCAACACAAGAATTACAGCAGCTTGCGGCTCAGATTAATGAAGCAAAGGAGGCGCGTCACTCAAGCTATATCATTGTGATGGCCGAAAATTTGTGGCCCGGTGGGGCGATGGAACTCGCCAAACAACTAAAGTTGCAAGCAGATATTGATTGTACTCCATGTATTTTAGGGCATATTCAGCGAGGCGGTTCGCCCATTGCTAAAGATAGAATTTTAGCGACTAAGATGGGGGTTGCGGCAATTCAAGCCATCATGGATGGTAAAAGCAATATTATGGTGGCAGAGCAAGATAATGCTATGTACTTTATTGCCCTTGAACAGGCAATAAAGCATCATAAATTAGTTAGTCAGCAGCTAGTTGATGCGCAGGAGAATATTTTAGCCTTAACCGCACAGACTCAATGTTAACAAGTGTTTGTTTACAAAGTCATTATTTTGCTAATGCAACTAAAGTGGGCTCAGCTTCACAGACTAATGTAAACAGTTGAATTTGACTTTTAGCGCGGTCTAAATTGTGGTTTTCTCGGCTAACATGGAAGTAGTTATCGCCATTGAGGTGATCGGTTAAGAAACGTGTACCAATAATAAAAGGCAGTAGCTTAGCACCGACAATCAAACTGTCTTTTTCTAATGCTGTCATCTTATCTGCGAAAGCATTTTGATAATTGGTAATTAAAGCTTCGAAAATATCAAGTTTCAGCACCATCTTCTCTGAACTGGTATCATCTTCAGCGAGGTTAGAGCAGCATGTTCGCACCATATCACCAAAGTCATGCATTAATAACCCAGGCATACAGGTATCTAAATCTATTACCGCACAAGGTGTGTCACCGTTTGTGAAAAGTAGGTTATTTATTTTGGTATCATTATGGGTAACATGTAGTGGTAATTTTTTACTTATATCAACAACATGCTCAATAAAGCCTTGTTGAGCAAAGCAAAAATCCACCAAATCTTGACAAGCGCTTAGTCTGTTGCAGTTATCATCTGCAACAGCTTCTCTGAGTTGACGCATTCTAAAGCCAATTTCATGAAAATCTTCAATAATGACAGCGATGTCTTTTGCAGGAAAATCACTCAACGCACAACTGAAATTTGCAAAGGCCGTTGCAACAAGCCCAGCTTGCTCAGGTGACTTTACTTCTTCAAGGGTATAAGAGTTGCTAATGAACTCCATTAAGCGCCAATAGTTAGCCCCAACTTTTATGCAGGTTTCCCCTGATTTTGTCAGTATTTGCTGGGGTACAGAAAGCGGGTAATTGCCTTGTTGCTGTTGCTTAAGCAAGTGGGTATTAATTTTTTGTGCGTTACCACTTAACTCGACAGTTTTTGGGAATATATCGTGGTTAATTTGTTGTAAAACAAACTCAGCTTCAGGGGTGGTTAATTTGTAGGTGTTGTTTATATGACCATTACCTAAAACTTCTATTTCAGTTTTTGAAAAGTCAAAGTGATAGTTGTTGAGCACGGTATCAATATCTTTGTGTAGTGAGGCTTTCTTGTTATCCATTGCTTTTATTACTTATTTTAGTTACAGCTTGTTAGCAATGTGATTATTCTAGTAAATATTTACTAGCCTGCTTATGCTAATACCCTAATGTCGGCAAGAGTGCCTGACAACTGATTGTATGACAAATTAGCGCAACACTTTACTATTTTTTGGTGAATAGTGCAGTAATTTTTTCTGTAACCTGATGGCTATCTTGTGAGTAGGTCAGCCCAAACCACGAATCAGTGGTAGAAAGTACTTTTACCACCACTGCTTGTTGCTGGATTTGGGCCATAACAACATTTGGTAAGTAACATTCCGCCGTTAAATTAACCGACTCTTGCGTTGTTGGCGCTTTTTTTGTCGCCCTTAATAAAGTGGTAATAGATTGTTCTAATATTGAAAAAATAGCAGGGGTGAAAAACCAACAGTTCATTGATATTAATTGGTTTTCAGATAAGTTTATCGTCGTTTGTGTTGTGCTAAGTATCCCTGTGATGCCTTCATCATTTGTTGTGATTTGTTCACATTCTTCAATATGAGTTAGATGATGCTGGCTATCTAACTGGCATAAGCCTCTATTAACGCCACCGAATTCTGATAGAGTATTTTTCAGCTGATAAGCCACCATTAAATAATGCTCAGGCGTGAGCTTTGCTTGTTGTAGCAACAAACTAAACGCTTGCTTGCCATAGAAGTCATCGGCATTGATCACCGCGAAGCTATCATTCAATAAATGCTGACAACACCATAGTGCATGGGCTGTTCCCAAAGGTTTGCTACGTTGGCTAGGTAATGAACAGCCTTTTGGCAGGTCTTTCAACGTTTGAAAAGCAATGCTATAGCTGAGTTGTTTGGGTAAACGTACTATAACCTGTCGTTTTAGCTGAGACTCAAGCTCAGGGCGAATAATAAAAATCACGCGGGTAAAGCCTGCGGCAACTGCGTTGAGCAAATTATATTCCATCAGCGTTAACTGCTGATGACCAAATTCGGCTAGCTGTTTATTACCACCAAAACGAGAGCCAAGGCCGGCAGCTAAAATGACTAAGTTACTCATTTAGCTGACGATACCTAATGGTTTAGCTTGCTGCCATATACCGCGAGTAAAGTCAGGGATATCTTTAGAGTTACTACGATCTGCTACTGAGTCTGCACTCAGGGGGGTGATAACCGACCATGCTGCGGCATCGTAAACATCTTGATCTAATGGCTGACCATTACGTAAACAATACACCATACGCCATAGCATTAAGAAGTCCATACCGCCGTGACCACCATTACGCTCAGCTTCAGCGCCCATTTGTAGCCAAAGAGGGTGATCGTAACTTTGTTGCCATTTGCTCATGTCACGATCCCAACGATGGAAGTTCACGGCTCTAGGTTTTCTCCCTTGCTGACCATCAGCATGCCACTGTTTTACAGCTTGCTCGTGCTGCTCTTGGTATAATGAAGCAATGCTACTAGGGACATTTTCTAAGGCTATTCTATTTGGAAAACCTGCGAAAGTGCCATTAGTGCCTTGGATATAATTATGGCGTGAGTATGGGCGAGGGCTAGTGGTATCATGTTGCAGCATTATGGTTCGCCCTTTAACCGTTTTAATGATGCTGGTATTCATATCACCGGCAATATAGTTTAGCTGGTTACGTTGATGCTCAGGGGCAAATTCCCTTGCAGCATATGCTTGTCGGCCTAAGGCTGGTGAGCTAGTTGAGGTAAGATAATCAAGCCTGTCACCACGGTTAATATTCATATACTGAGCAACGGGTCCAAGCCCATGAGTTGGGTATAAATTGCCATTAGTTTTAGCATGCCAAGCCGTACGCCAAGAACCCGTTTTTTCGGTGATTTCTTTCATTTGCCAACGTAGTTCATGAATATAGGCGGCTTCACCGTGTAATAAATCACCAAAGAGCCCTTGGCGAACCATGTTTAACACCATCAATTCATCACGACCATAGCAGACGTTTTCCATCATCATGCAATTCTTCTGAGTGCGCTCAGCAGTATCTACTAGCTGCCAACACTCTTCTACTGTGGTTGCTGCGGGAACTTCAACAAAAGCGTGTTTACCACTTTCCATGGTGTCAACGCACATAGGTGTGTGCCATCGCCAAGGCGTTGAGATGATGACAATATCGATATCATCACGTTCAAGCATTTTTTTGTATGCTAACTCAGAGCCTGAGTATGTACTTGGTTTAGTAAAGCCTTTATTAACAACAGTGGCAATAGACTCATTTAATACGCGCTCGTTGGTATCACATATTGCCTTAATTTCTACACCGTCAATATGGCAATAGTGTTTTACATGACCAGAGCCTCTTTCGCCAACACCAATAAAGCCAATACGGACAACATCCATTTTAGGGACAACAAGGCCCATCACTGATTTACCTTGGGCAATGGGTGAGTACTGTTTGGCATTATTTGCCGTGGCACAACCGGTCAATACACTACTGGCAACGCCAGTGGCGGTTACCGCGGCAAATGATTTAAGAAACTGTCGACGATCTTGGCTCATAGAGCTTTCCCTTATGCTAATAATGAACTTTCGATTGTATATGATTTCCTTGTCAAAATAATAAGGGGTTACTAATGATTACAAAGATAACTTTAAGCAACTGGCTAGATATATTGACACTGGTTGTCCAGATGTTGGTTCTTGTTTATGCACAAACAGGTTAAGCCTGTGTTATTTAGGAAACGTAAGGGTAAATCTGGCACCTGCTAGTGATTTACTTCTACTTGCCTTAATTGAACCTTGATGCCAGTCCATGACTTTTTTACAAATCGCTAAACCTAAGCCAAAGTGCCCTTGCTCACGAGACCTATCGGCATCAAGTTTAACGAAGGGATTAAATATGATGGCTAACTTATCACTATCAATACCACTGCCATCATCTTCAATGGTGATTATCATTGCTGAGCCGGTATCTTTTATCGTCAGTAAAACACACTGGTTGGCATATCCAATTGCATTGCTAATTAAGTTTGTTAAAGCTCGATAACACCAATGGTAATCTAGATTGAATAATATGGTATCGCTCTTTGTCAGCTCAACATTGATATTTTTATGCTCAGCTAATGTTTGACAATCGTTGATAGCAGAAGTCACTAAGTCGGCAATATTGATTGTTTGCTTTTTAAGGTTTAATGCTTGGCGTTCCATCGAGGCATAATCAAGAAAAGTACTGGTCATTTCCTCCATGCGTGTCAACTCACTGTCCATTCGAGCAAGATAGTTATCTTTTTTCTCCAGCGACTTTGTATCTAAGGCCGCTTCAACACCAAAGCGTAAGCAGGACATTGGCGTTCTTATGTCATGGGATAAACTTCTGGCTAAGATTTTATTATCCGCAACTAGCTTTTCGATTTGGCTAGCCATAGCGTTAAAGCTTTGTTCCAATATTTTGATATACGAAAGACGACTTGGCGTTATACGTGCATCAAGTTGTCCTGAGCCAATTTTAGCCGCAGCGCCGTTCAGTAAATATAAGCGCCTTGTTAAAGGCAATAGCCATAAAATCAACATGCCACAAATACTGATGTAGAGTATCAAGGTAAGAAGAAAGTTGAACGAATTATCATCTTGCTTTTCAATAGGAAGTGCTAGGCGCAGAAGAAAATCAGGGTGATTGCTTATACGTTTGAGTAAGTATTGATTGTTGCTGGAAGCAAGTAGTAAGCCCCCTTGCTGAGATAATTGCGCCTTAAGACTTTCAGGTAGAGCAATTTTTTTACTGGAAGCGAGGCTTACCTTCATTTGATAATGCTGTTGAAATTGAGCAACTTTAGCCGTTAATTCTTTTGCTGGTAGTAAACTTAACTCACTACTAAGGCCGTCTAGCAAGTGTCGATATACTGTTGTGGCTTGTGTTTCTGTTACTTTATCTTGGGTAGAATATTCGACCAGTTCATCTAAGCCCCAACCGATAAAAAATAACGAGCCAAGTACGGTAACAATAATACTAATATAAAGGCCACGCATAATTAGCTATCAATACCGTCACATGACTTTTCTTGCCAAGCATCACCGACAAATAAGTAGCCCTTTCCCCAAACCGTTTTAAATTTTTGCGGCTTTTGCGGATCATCATTAAACAATTTACGTAACGTTGACAGCATCACATCAAAACGTCTATCTTGGCCATCATACTCACGGTTTTTAAGCGCTTTAAACACGGAGTCTCTATCAACAACACAACCTGCATTTTGCGCTAAATAAGTCAGGAAGGAAAAAAGGCTGGTCGATAGCTCTAATTCTTTACCTTGATAAACCACTCGTTTAGCTTCTTGGTTAATAGATAGTTGACCAAATTCAAGTAAATTAGCTTGCTGATTTTCTCCTATTGCATCGCTATGACTGAGTTGGCGGTTAATTCTCGCTAATAGCGCGCGTGGGCGCACAGGTTTAATTACATAATCATCAGCACCCGCTTCTAAACCAATAACTTCGTCAAACTCATCGGCGCGAGCTGTTAACATTATGATAGGCAGCTGTTTACTTTCAGTACGTTGTCGAATTAAGCGACACACTTCAATACCGTTTAGCCCAGGTAACATGACATCTAAAAGTACTATGTCAGTGTTATCTTTTTCTATTTCAGCAAGTACCAAGTCTCCGCGGGCAACGTGTACAACGTTAAACTCTTGCTCAGTTAAGTATTCACAGACCCAATTGGCAAGACTGATATCATCTTCAACTAATAGAATATTGTGCATGTCAGCGATTCCTACTTCTGTTTAGGGCTTGTTAAAATAAACGCCAACGGCGTTTGCGTGAGGTGTTTTTATGTTGCCAACTCACTTCTACTTGAGTTTCAGCTAGGACTTTATCATCCGTTAACGTACGTAATTGGTATTTCACACTCTTATTTGACTCAAATTCGACTTTAATTTGAATGTGGTTATTATCTTGCCAACAACCTAATTGCTTCTTCTTGCCTTCTTGATATAAACAAAAATTATACTTGGAAGCTGATTGCCACTGCAGCTCAACTGTTGCAAAGCATGCGCGTCCTTGTCTTAGTGTTACGCATTGCTCAGGTAGTGCGGTAAACACTGCTTCTGTCGCTTGCAAACCTTGCGTTTCGTTTGCACTTGCCTGTGTCATTATTAGCAAGCCAAATAATAATAACGCTCGTAACGTAGCGACTCCCTTGACGACGTTAGAATACATATTGCACTCCAATCATCACTTGTGTCGCTTGATTGGTATCAACTAAAGGGCTTTCTTTTACTGAGTTTGAAAAAAAGCTATGAGTAACACCTGTATTAAAAGTCCAGCTTGTGGATATTGGGTGTTGAGCATAAATATCTAACTGGCCTCTAAACCCACCATTTGCGGTATGTTCAGGTCTAGCATCGCTGCTCTCAGCTGAACTAACCCCAATATAATAATCAACAATGTCTTGGCTGAAGTATGTTAATCCTGTGCCTAAATATATATCCCAATTTCGATAAGCGATTAAATAGCTATAAAAGCTATCAATAATGATACCGTTAACATTCTTATCAAATGCATCATCACCTGGTGTTGCAGCCGCTACATCTAAGGTTAATAAAGCATTTTCAAAATATTTTGAGTAGCGAACGGCTAAGCCAAGGGTTGAGTTTCGCTCTCTTAACCCTGAAATAAGCTCTTCATCACCACCGCCGTACTCAATCAGTGACTCTGAGTCAAAGCCTTGCATATAGGCTTTAGCAATAAGATCAATTTGCCAGTCATCTTCAACCAGTAATTGATAACCAAATTCAGTGCCACCAAGTAAAGCGCTTGAGCGTCTTTGGTTACTTTGTAAAAAAAAGCCTTTATACGAGATATCAACCAATAAACCGGGCATAAAGTAATGCAAAACTTCATCTTGCTCTATGCCTGCTATGATTTTGGGGTCATAAACAAATGAAAAATCCAGAATGATTTGCCATTCAAAATCATCTTTTACTACCGGTTTATTCTCGCTAACTTCTTGGTGAAAGCTTGCCTCTTCAGCAGCTCCTATGGCACTGAACAGTAGAGCGTTTGAGATAAATAGCCAAGTGACTAGCGCTTTTATAGGAAAAGTCGACTGAATTTTTTTTAGTAGCATGGCTAAACACAAGCAGAATTTACAATAAGTAACCTTATGTTATCACGATGTAAATCTTTCTTGCGATTAGCGCTGCAAATATATTGTTTAAAAAGTGTAAGCAAAATAGATCAAAAACCTCTTCTAATAGCTAGCCACTTTGCTCATGCTAGATTAAAAAGTCATCTTAAGCCCTATGTAAGGGAACACGCCTATGTCTTCTTCGCCAGAAATGTTGTACTCGGTTAGGCTATCGTTATCTGATGGCTCATAGTAGTAACCCGAAATGTTCTTTTGCGCCATGGCGTTGATCACAGCCATGGTCCACTGAGCATCGTAGCCCCAGTAAGTTGTTTTGTAGTTCGCTTCTAAGTCTAATCGATGATAAACAGGTAATGTTTTTGAGTTTAACTCACCATACTCAGGTAAGAAGTGATCTTGATAATCAGGATTTTCACGTAATCCGATAATAGGGGTATATTTTGCACCACTTCGTAACGTAAAACGTAGGCCAAAGTCCCAATGTTCGTTAAGTTGATAATTAGCCACAACGTTAGCAACCAAAGGAGTGTCTAGGTAATAATCACTGGTTATGTTGGTTAAGTCATCGGTTCGCTGACTCTGTGACCAGCTTAAGGAAGCCCAACCAAACCAGCCGTCTTCGCGCTCGCGTCTCACCAGCCACTCAACACCCTGGGCATCGCCTGAAGTATCATCAGTATAATTAGACTCCCAATCGCTCTCAGGTGTGTTTTCATCTATTGAACGGGGTAATTCAGTGAGTGCTTTATGATAAACATCAACCGAGGTAAACCATAAACTACTAATATTATATTCAAAGCCTAAAGAGTAATGTGTTGCTTGGGGCGACTTAATTTTTGGGTTGCCAAGTTTTTTCAATGCCGTGTCTACGTCAGGGAAGCGACTATAGGTACCTGCTTTTGCTTTAACGGTGAGTGCATCAGTAGCAAACCAATCTAACGCGAATCGAGGGTGAATAAATTCTTGTTCGGTATAATCATTGCGTTCAGCCCTTAAACCCATAGTTAACTGCCAACTGTTATTTAATTGCCAAATATCATGCATATATACGGCAATGTTTTCATCAACGAGGTTGGCGACGTCTTGAATTCTATCCCCTTTGTTTTTATCGCAGTCGGCATCATTCTCTGTGCAATAGTAAGGAATAATATCAAAACTATAATCGACATCGCTTTTGCTGTAATCAAGCCCAAAGCCTAATTTATGGTGATCAAGCCAGGTAATTTGTGATGAAAAACGTAGGTGGTAAACCTCTTCCTCATATTCAATAAATTGACCTTGTCCATAAATTTGCTTGTTGTTATTTACTGTGTGCCCAGCGACGAGTTGCATGATTTTTTGTTCGTCACCATAGTATTGCCAAGAGAGGTTTTGACTATCAAATTTGGTGGTTATTTTGAAATCCCCGATACTGTCAGGGTCTAACTTACCACTTTCAGAGTTTTCAGAAATATTAATGCCGCCAGTATCACTTGCTCCAGAAGCGCTTAAGGTCAGTTTATGGGCATCGCCAATTAACCACTGATATTTACCTTGGTAATCTTCACTAACCGGTGCTTTAAAGACCGTATAGCCGTCTTCTTCAGTACCTTCGGGTAAAAATAGATGAATTTGACTACGACGATAAGAAACATAGAAGGCTTGATCTTCAAAGGTTTCGCCTTCAACCATAAGGCCACTTTTAAGCATACTCAAATCTATGGTGGTCGCTATATCTTGCTGACGCGGATCTCTTAAGCGCACATCAAATACACCGCCGGTAGCATTACCATATTCACTACCAAACGCTGCGGGGTGTAAGCTAAAGTCTTGGATCAGGTTTTCATTGAAAATACTGTCGCCAAATAAATGAAAAATATACCCGACAGGCATATCGTCAATATAAAATGCGTTATCGTCAGGGGAGGAACCACGTACTGCTGGTGAGCCTGTGTCACCTCCAGCATAAACAATACCCGGTAAGCTATAAACCGCACTTAAGGGATCATTACCAATACCCGCAACACTCATTAATTGCTCGGTTTGCTCTGTCATTTCAGTGTTGGCTTGATTGCGTTTTGAGACAACTTCAATCACTTCGACATCTTTTGTTTTACTTGGTTTTTCTGCGTTTTCATCCTCTTTTTCACTAGCCGCCAGTGCATCCATTGGCATGGCGAGGCTCAATATTATCAGTGAGTTTGTGATGTGAGTATTTGCGATGAATTTCATTCGTGGACTTCCCTATCAATATTCCTGTCAGTGTTACACAAGTTATTTGTTGTTATATGACATTCATTTTGCCTCGCTCAGGTGTATAAAACAGTAACCCAAATGTCGAAAAACTGTCAGAAAGTGTAAGTACACCTCAACCGAAATTAAATTTACTGATTTTTCTTAATCTAGCGCATATAGCTAGGTGCTTTGCATTGACTTGTGAAAGCTTTTGATTACTATTTCACATCTATTCCGCTCAAAAGAAACTTCAGGTGACGTTGATGTCAAAAGTAAATAATAGTAAAAGCAAGAAAGTTCATTTCAACTGGCAAGATCCCTTGTTACTCGACTCATTATTAACAGAAGAAGAGCGTTTAATTCGCGATAGCGCACATCAGTATTGCCAAGAAAAACTGATGCCGCGTATTTTGCTAGCCAATCGAAATGAAGAATTTGACATTAATATTATGAAAGAGCTAGGTGAGCTTGGCTTATTAGGTGCAACTATCGAAGAAAAATATGGTTGTGCGGGCATTAATTACGTTAGCTATGGTTTAGTTGCGCGTGAAGTCGAGCGTGTTGATAGTGGGTATCGCAGTGCAATGAGTGTCCAGTCCTCTTTAGTGATGCATCCTATACATGCCTATGGCAGTGAAGCGCAAAAAATGAAGTACTTACCCAAGTTAGCGAGCGGTGAATACATTGGTTGCTTTGGTTTAACTGAGCCTAACTCTGGTTCAGACCCTGCAAGTATGGCAACAAAAGCCACAGCCGTTGAAGGCGGTTATCGATTATCAGGTTCAAAGATGTGGATTACCAACTCGCCCGTTGCTGATGTTTTTATTGTTTGGGCCAAACTGGAAGGTGTTATCAAAGGCTTTATTCTTGAAAAAGGCATGGCAGGTTTATCTGCACCTAAAATTGAAGGCAAGTTTTCACTGCGTGCGTCAATTACTGGTGAAATAGTGATGGATAATGTCTTTGTTCCAGCAGAGAACATGTTACCCAATGCCAGTGGATTATCTGGGCCATTTGGCTGCTTGAACAAAGCACGTTATGGCATTGCATGGGGGTCACTAGGCGCGGCAGAGTTTTGCTGGCATGGCGCACGACAGTACACTTTAGACCGAGAGCAATTTGGTAAACCGTTGGCGGCGACCCAACTGATTCAGAAGAAATTGGCTGATATGCAAACGGAGATAAGTACCGGCTTATTAGCTTGCCTGCAAGTGGGTCGTTTAATGGATGCTGGTAACTTAGCTCCAGAGACTATTTCACTGATTAAGCGTAATTCTTGTGGCAAAGCATTAGACATTGCCAGACAAGCGCGCGATATGCATGGCGGTAACGGTATTAGTGATGAGTTTCATATAATTCGCCATGTGATGAACTTAGAGGCGGTGAATACTTATGAAGGCACGCATGATGTGCATGCGCTAATTTTAGGTCGTGCACAAACGGGTATTCAGGCGTTTTTTTAACGCTAATGGCAATGGCTGTAAAATAGCGAGATCTGGATTTTATCTTTAATCTCGCTTTGAATATGAAGTTTTGAAGTAGCCCTATCTAACGATCATACTATTGGGTTGCTTAAAGGTAAGTGATTCTATCTATTAATTAATAGCTTAATTTTAGTAACGCTATACATCACAACAGTGCTGTTTGTTAAGATATATGTAAATACTTTTTCGCCTCCCGTTCAGAGAGTCTTCATCCCTTGAATATAGTCTGATTATATTAACTAATGTAAATCAATATGCTAGTGTTTATATTTATGCACATAGCCTGTGAAATTGGGGATTTATGCTAGACAGTGATAAAAAAGATTTACATAAAAATAAGTATGCCACGTTAACTGCGCTTGCCGTAGATGATCATCCGCCCATGTTGAAAGTGATGAAGGGGATGCTTGTTGCCATGGGCTTCAAAAAGGTATTAACCGCATATAATGGCCAATCTGCATTAGCCATTATGGAGCAATATAGTATTGATATTGTTGTATCTGACTGGAACATGCCCAAAATGAATGGCTTAGAGCTGTTGCAAGCGCTAAAAAAAAATGAGCAGTATGCTAACACCCCGTTTATTATGTTAACAGCTAACCTTAACCAAGAAGATGTCATTCAAGCGGTTCATTCAGGGGTTAGTGAGTATATTATTAAACCCTTTAATAATCGTATGTTCCAATCAAAAATTAATCGCGCTTTTTCTTCGCCTGCACCTAAAAGTAAACTTAACCTTAGCATTAAAGAAAAAAAGATTAACAATGAGTTAAAAAGCCAAACAAAAATAAAGCATGTAACTCGCAGTATTTTAATTGTGGATGATGAGCCCAGTAATATCACAGTACTCACTGAGTTACTGAAAGATAAATATAACCTACAAGCCTGTTTATCGGGACAAAAAGCACTAGAGATTTGCTCACAAGAAAAACTACCCGATTTGATTTTGCTCGATATTATGATGCCTTTAATGAATGGTATTACGGTATGCCAACAATTAAAAGAAAACCCATTAACTGAACATATCCCTATTATTTTTATTTCGGCTCTTTCTCAAACTAAAGATGTTGTTAAAGGTTTGTCGATAGGAGCTGTTGACTATATTACCAAGCCAATTAATCCAGAGATTACTTTAGCAAGAATAAGTAACCATATTGAACAAATAAAGCAGCGAGAAGATATCGTTTTACAATTAGACACCATGATTGAGAACATGCGTTTAAAAGAAGATATTGAACGTGTCATTCATCATGACTTAAAAAATCCGCTTGCTGTTATTCTAGCAGCTGCTGATGTGTTAAAGGAACATCAGTCTTATTCACAAACGGATGTAGATCTAATTATTAAATCAGCCGATACCATTAAAGAAATGATTAACCAGCAAATGTTAATTCATCAGCTAGAAAGCGAAAGTAATCAACATGAAAACTCAGCTATTAATGCGCTAGAGCTTTTTAATCAAATCGCGTACAGCCAAAAAGAGAAATGTGAGCAATATAATGTGTTAGTTCAATATAGTATCCCAAAACATATTAAATTTCTTGGCAGCCAGCGTTTGTCATTTAATATGTTCAATAACTTAATTTCCAATGCTATCGAAGCATCTCCAGAAGAAGGTGAAGTCCATATTAGTGTTGAGGAAAGCAAGGGTAATGTATTTTTTCATATTCATAACCTAGGCCTTATTCCTGAAGAAATTCAAATTCGCTTTTTTGATAAATTTATCACCCATGGTAAGCAAGGTGGCACAGGATTAGGCACCTATTCGGCGAAGCTGTCTGCCTTGACTCAAGGTGGCGATATAGATTTTTCAACCAATGAGCAGATAGGTACCACGTTAACAGTACGTTTATTGGTCGCCCCATAATAAATGTGTGCTAGCTATTACTGAATATCATTTTCTTTATCTACAAAGTTTTGAGCAATATTGTTAAACTCGGTGGCTATATTAAGAAAACAATCCACTAGCAGCGGCTCAAAGTGGCTACCTTTGCCTTCCGTTATAATATTGACCGCTTTCTCATGAGAAAAAGCGTCTTTATAAACGCGCTTACTAATTAGTGCATCATAGACATCAGCAACGGCCATCAGTCTTGCTGATAAAGGTATATTTTCTCCTGATAAGCCTTCTGGATAACCTGAACCATCCCATTTCTCTTGGTGAGAATAGGCAATTTCTTTGGCGAAAATAAGAAAGTTATCGGCAGAATTAATCGATGTTTCTGCTGCGGCAATAGCGTCACGTCCATAGGTGGTATGCTTTTTCATTTCTTCAAATTCGGCGTCAGTTAGTTTGCCAGGCTTTAATAGTATTTTATCTTCAACGCCTACTTTTCCGATATCATGCAAGGGTGCTGACTTATAAAGAGAGGTTATAACTTCTGGGGTTAATACCTCCTTATATTTATCATGTTTTGCCACTTCAAAAGCCAGTGCTTTAACATAACGTTGTGTTCTTCGAATATGATTACCGGTTTCTGGGTCTCTTGATTCTGCAAGGGCCCCCATAGCAACCATGGCAACATCTTGCAGCTCTGAAAGTTGAGAGGTTCTTTCAATAACACGCTCTTCGAGCAATTCGTTTTGTCGCTCAAGTAATGCTTTAGATGCTTGCAAAGCTAAGTGGTTTTTAACACGTTCTTTTAAAATAGCAGGGCTAATGGGCTTGGTTATATAATCCACAGCACCTAAAGAAAGCCCTTTGGTTTCATCATTTTCTTGAGATTTAGCGGTTAAGAAAATAATGGGAATATTCTTTGTTTCCTCATTTGACTTTAATATTTCACATACCTCATATCCATCCATATCAGGCATCATAATATCAAGTAAAATTAAGTCAGGTTTATGTTTCGCAATAATTTTTAGCGCAACGTTTCCATTGAGTGCGGCTTGTACTAAATAGTCTTGTGCCAGAACACCTTTAACTACATCAATATTGGCTAACGTATCATCTACAGCTAAAATGGTCTGTTTGAATCCATCAATCATGCTAATCATCTCCTGGTTTTAACTATATTTTTAAGTGGGCTTTGATTTTACTTAGCTGCTCTTCGCCGCGATCAAAATCGTATTGACTTAGGCTATCTCTCATTTTTTCTAAATTATGGGAAACTAATGCCTCGAATTGATAATTCAGCAGTTCATCAACACTGTCAACAACCGTTGAATCATAATTGCTTATTTTTCCCTCAATGGCATTGAGTTTATCAAGGAGGAGTTTATTATCAATGTTTTTTCTCGCACATGGATTGACAGTTACTGATAATTCCTCTTCAAAAACAGGTAGGATTACTTCAGCATTATCAAAGTTATATAAATAAAGTGTATTAGAAAGTTCGCTGGTAATTTGAGGTAAGTTTACTGGGTCGATAAAAGCTATAATTTTCTGAAAAGTATCGCTTGCTTTACTATCAAAACAATCAATTTGTTCTTTTAATTCTTTTAGTAACTCATCGACACTGTGTTTATCAAAGGGTTTTATTTCATCAATAGTCTGTTGAGATTTCTGGTCTTCATGAATGGTAGCAATCATCTGAGCCAGCTTTTCTTCACACGCTTTAAGTATAGGTTCAAGCTCCTCAGGAATCAGTTTAGTGCCTTTTTCAATTCTTTCATTAAACAATAATTCAAGCTTCTCTGCTGAAGGTACTACGAAACTCGCACCTATGGTTGCAGAAACGCCTTTTAATGTATGTGCTATCAATACAGCTGTGTTGAAATCATCTATTGCTAAAGCTTCCCTGATTCGTAACACGGCATCTGCTTCAGATATTGAAACTTTTTTTAGGGTTTTGCGATAAGCATTAACATTACCCGCCATTCTATCTAAGGCGGTATCAACTTCAAATTCAGGCAGATCAGGTAATCCCGCTTCAATGACTTCTTCAGGTGTTTTTACTAATTTGCCGAGTACTTTTCCTGTCGGCTGAACCCATTGTGCTAAGGTTTTATATACTTCGTGCGGGTTAATAGGTTTAGGTATGTGGTCATTCATCCCAGCGGCTAAACATTTCTCCCGATCACCACTCATGGCATTTGCTGTCATGGCGATAATAGGTAAATTAGTATGCTTTTCATTTTTACGTATGGCTCGTGTCGCGGTATAACCATCCATAACAGGCATTTGTATATCCATTAAAACGGCATCAAATTGCTTATTCTCAACTGTTTGTACAGCAATTTCACCATTATTGGCCACGGTAACTTTAAGACCCGCCATTTCAAGTAATTCAACCGCAATTTGTTGGTTTATTTCATTATCTTCAACCAACAAAATTTCTGCTCCTATGATTTTATTAGCGTAAGAGGTATCTAATAAGCCCTGTTGAGGCTCGCTAGCTTTACTTTGTATCTCACCCATTACCTTTAAGGTAATATTATGCAAGGTTGATGCACTAACAGGTTTTGTGATTGAACTAGATAAATTAATATGTTGTGCCTTTTTCAGCATTTCATCGCGATCATATGCCGTAACAATAACAAGCTTAGGTGGTGATTTTAAAAAGCCGGTTTTGAAAATTTCTTCTCCTAATTCAATGCCATCCATAGTTGGCATTTTCCAATCAGTAAGCACTAACTGGTATGGGTGGTTGTTTTTTTCTGCAAGGGTTAATTTTTCAAGTGCTTCCTCTCCAGATGCAACAGGTTCGGGCTTAAAGCCTAAACTTTCGGACAGGGTAACAAGTATTTCGCGAGCAGCTAAGCTGTCATCGACGATGAGCACAGGTAAGTCGGTCAAGTTTGTTGTTGATGCTTTGATAATGGAGGTGTTTTCTGGAGCAAGACCAAACGTTGCAGTAAAGTAAAAAACACTGCCTTGGTTTGGTGTGCTTTCAACCCAAATTTCTCCTTGCATCATTTCAGTCAGGGTTTTACTGATAGTCAACCCCAAACCAGTGCCACCATACTTTCTTGTTGTTGAGGCGTCTGCTTGACTAAATGATTGAAATAATCGACTTAACTGTTCTTTAGTCATGCCGATACCTGTATCCGTAATAGAGAATTCTACCGAGACATGTTTGCTATCTTGTTTTAATTTTTTCGCTTTAATAACGATCTCACCTTGCTCGGTAAATTTGATTGAGTTATTGGCAAGGTTAATCAGTATTTGCCCTAGTCGAAGGGAGTCTCCTACTAGGTCTAATGGTAATTCAGGGTCTAAATCAACCAGTAATTCTAAGGACTTCTCCTGACTTTTATGGGATATGATTTGAACTAAATGGTCGATTGTATCATTTAGGTTAAAAGGGATGGCCTCAAGGTCAAGCTTACCCGCTTCAATTTTTGAAAAGTCTAAAATATCATTAATGATACCCAATAAAGCTTCAGATGAACTTTGAATTTTATTAATATAATCGGCTTGTTTACGGGTTAATGTTGTTTGTAATGCTAAGTAACTCATACCAATAATCGCATTCATTGGCGTACGAATTTCATGGCTCATATTAGCGAGAAAGTCACTCTTTGCTTGTGTTGCTTCGTCGGCCGACTTAACAGCAATTTCAAGTCTTCGGGCATTTTCTTTTTCATTGGTAATATCAATGAAATTTCCTACTAGACCAGCAGGGTTGTTTTTACTGTCTTTAAAACCAGAGACCCAATAAAGTGTGTCGTGTAGTTTTCCATCAACAAAAGGGATTTTCACTTCTTTTTTGATAGTCGTTTGTTCAGCGATCACTTCTAAATCTTCTGCTTGGTAAGCAAGACGGTCTTCCTCAGTTAAATAAGCAAGCTCGGTAACCTTTAAGCCAATTAAGTCCTTTGAATTAATCCCAAAAGTTTCTTCATAGGCTTTGTTAAAGCCTAAGAATTGACCTTCAGCATCCTTATAAAATAAAGGTATTGGCACCGAATCTATTAACAACTGTTGAAGTTGCATTTGTTCATCTAATGAGTGCGTTGCTTGTTCTGCCTTTAATTTTGCATTTTTAAGCTCTCGCTCAGCTTTTTTTCGCAAGGTGGTATCTCTTATTATTGCGGTAAATATATGTTCGTTATTAATGCGTGCTTCACCGACAGCAACTTCAATATCAATTAACTCTTTATTTTTCTTGCAGCCAGTCATTTCAAATGAAGTTTTTGTTACCACAGCAGACCGCTTACTTTCCATGTATTGTATGTGAAAAGCTTGATTAACTATTAGCTCAATATTTTCTTGTAAAACTTCATTGGCACGATAACCAAATATAGTCTCACAAGCAGGGCTGAACTCTTGTATCAAACCCTCCTCATTAATAACAAGGATACCGTCCGAAGCATTATCAATAATGGTACGTGTTCTTTGCATATTGATGTTAAGCGCTTCAGTGCGTTCATTAACTAGCGCTTCTAACTCGTTATGTGAGCGCGCAAGTGCCTTAGTTGCTCTTGTGCCCACTTTTAAGGTGAATAAAGTTCCACCAAAAACAAGTAACAATGCGACCAATAATATGGACCAAACAGTGTATTTAAAGGTATTTAGAAGTTGCAATGATTCAGCTACATCTACTTCAGCTGCTAGCCCCATTTTAAGCGAGTCATCCCATAGCCAAGTGCCTATAACTTGAACGCCGCGATAATCACGATACCCCTCTAAGTTTTGTCCCGTTTTACCTGCAGAAATTTGGCTTGCCATTAATGTGAGGGGCCAATCAGGACTGGCCTTAGTTTTCCCCTGACGCTTTAATAAATTCTCTCCGGGGTCGGCAATCCTCATATTTAGCGAAGCTCGGTTTTTGTCATTCAATAAACCTATTTCACGTAACTCGTTAGCAAAACGAACATTTGAGAGTAAAGTACCTGCTTTATCAATGGCATAAGTTTCGCCACTTTTACCAATAAAACCTGCAGATAGAATGGTGGAAAATACGCCTTCAAAATTAACCCTTTTTGCTAAGAGCGCAATAACTTTATTGTTATCGTTATATATTGGTGAAATAAAAAACATCGTCGGCGGTTTGAGTTCATTACTTTGGGTTAACTGGTCTTTTAGGAATACATCTGAACGGATAGGTGGAATAAAAACACTTTGCCCTTTAAAGGCATTATCAAGTAACGCTGGATGAGATTTATGAATAAGATTTTCAATACCCAAATTACTATCTCTTTTCGAAGATATGCTGATGTTATTAGGAGAAATAATGAAATAGCCAATGTTGCCAAACTCTCCTTGACGAGAATTGAAAAATTGTCTTACTTGAGATTGCAGTGCTGTTTTCTTTAGCTTTTCAGCTGTGGCAGGCACAACTAATAGCTTTTCCACTAAGTTCACTAATTCTTTGTTTTTTCCTATTTGATTCAGGATATTTAGTTCGAAATCAACCCAACCTTCAAGTCTTTGGTGGGTGGTTTCTAATAGAGTGTCTAAATTATATTTTAATGCTTCAAATTGCTGTTTTTTTGCATAATCCGTCACTAAGGAAGCAATAATGATTAAGAGAGTTGAAAAAGCAATCAAGCCAAAGGTCACTCGATTTCTAAACCTAACAGAACTAAATGTTGAAATTAACTTTTCTTCACTGGTTTTAAGGATCAATGTGCTGACAAAACTGGCCAATACTAATAATAAAACAATCGCGCCAACGGCTAACCAAATAAGGTAATTAATTTCAAATTCAGCGTTATTTTTTTCAGAGGCCTTATTTCTGGATGTCAGCCAGTCGTTATTTAAATTCATTAAATCACTAGCTTTAATCGAATTTAGTCCCTTTTGCAGAATAGTGTGCAGTATCTTTTTATTTTTTGTGGTGTATATATGTAAAGAGGGAGGAAAGACAAGATCTTCATCTATCACTTTCAGACCTTGAATATTGTTTTGAACAAGCCAATCGTCGACAACAATTTGTGCATCTAATAGAGCGTTTGCTTTACCTTTGATAACAAGCTCGACAGACTCTTGGATGCCCGATGTTTCGATGACTTTTATATCTGGGAATACGCTTTTAATCTTGTCAATGGTGGTATAACCTGCTGATATCGCAATGGTTGCTTGGGATAAATCTGCGTTACGCTGAAAACGAGTATTACTGCCTTTTACGTAAAATAATTCTCTGACCATAAAGTAAGGCGTAGAAAAGTAGCCAAACTTTTCACGCTCCTTAAAATAATAGGCATCGGGTAATACATCTATTTTTTTTTGTTTAAATTGGCTTAGTAGTTCATCCCAGCTTCCTTGAACATACTCTACTTGTATACCTGTTTTATCAATAATCTGACGGAATATTTCCCCTGATAACCCTCCAGGAGTATTTTCGTCTTGCATGAATAAAATAGGCGGCCAATGCTCAATGCCTATTCGTACTTTGTTTTCAGTGAGCCAGTTTTTCTCGTCTCGGCTTAGCTTTAGCTCAAGCTCATTCTTTTGGGATAATTGCGCATTATGTAATTTTTCCTTTTCTTCTAAGTGACTAATATAGCGCTTCAAAATTGACATGAATTCAGTTTTTTTTTGATGATATTCATCGCTATTTATCATCATCATAGCGGCTTTTCGATCACCCAAGCTAGAGGCTTTAATTGCTTTTACTTCTATAGCAATCAGCAAATCATTCACTTTATGTAATTGATGAATTAACGCGACATCATCAATTTTTTGGGATAACAAGACATCAATTAGACGAGTCAACTTGGGTTCATATTCATGGTATCGATTTAACCATTTTTTATCTCCCGAAAAGACATAACTTAGTACTGAAGATGTTAATACTTCATCATAATATTTCAGTTCAAGCGCCATTTTATTTAGTTGTTCTAATGACGTTTCCGACGCAACTTGTTCTTGAACATTCACAGGGGGAGTTGGCGCAGCAAGGCAGGGAGCTGTCTCTTATACACATCTGACGCTGCCGACGATCTACTCTGTGTAGA
>OLII01000135.1_pt1 | contig 27470 bp, 27 predicted proteins | sample 1609481 | NCBI WGS metagenome assembly OLII01 (sample SAMN05416859, study PRJEB24817) | seawater metagenome | isolation source: Sea water | place: Canada:Atlantic | collected 2013-11 | reverse complement strand
TTAAACGCTCTTTAAATAGGTTTTTTTGCTTATGTTTTATTTATGCAACAAAGCCGCCCCATGGACACAAATACCAATGTTAGTGCTGCGAATGGCAACCAATACTTAACCGTCTTACCTCTGGCCTTTATATCCTTATACATCCACACCAAAGCCAATAACACCATAATGTATAAATCCATCACCACCTGAGCGGTGTCTGGACTGGATACCAGTTCATAGCCAAAACTTAGCAAGGACTGCTGAGCAATAGACATTGTATAAGCCGTGAAACCTGCAAACACCGCCAATAAAACCACTGAAACAACCCGTATATTCACCTTTAATTCCTTTTATCTTTAGTGCTCGACTATTAGTATGAGCAGTATAAAATCTCTTTGCCTCGCACTTCAATCTTAATTATTGATTGCTTCAAACTCAGCGAAAAGTTAACATCTGTAAACATGACATCGACTAAAGATACTATTCTAGAATGCGCCCGCGATCAGTACCTTACTGAAGGCTATAAAGGGCTCTCCATGCGTAAGATTGCCCAAAAAGCAAATATCAGCGCCACGGCAATTTATCGACATTTCAGCAATAAAGAAGAACTGTTTCATCACGTGGTTAAGAAAGGTTTTTCAACCTACACCGATTACCTAATTCCCGCTGAAAATGAAGCCACACCAGAACTACGCCTACGGCAAACCATGGGCAATGCTCTTGAATTTGTATTAGATCATCCGAGGTATTTTGAATTAATTTTTATCAAATCTGAAACCAAGGATGAACTGGCCCAGTTTGATGATTTGCGAGCCGATTCTAAAATTTCTTTTAATCTTTACAGCACTCGTATTAAAGAATGCATGGAAAGTGGCTATTTAAAAGAAGACAACCCAGGGGAATTATCGGCGCTTTTATTGTCAGCCTATATCGGTTTCTTTTCCCTTTATACTTCGGGTTTGTTACCACGCAGCCCTAAAGAAATTAAAAAAATGTATTGGCGCAGCATAGACCGATTACTTAACGGTTTAGTGAAATAACCCCTACACTTATTTAGCCCAATTCAATTAAGCCCCAGCTAGCCTAATGGAGAGAACATGATTAATGCCTATGCAGCAAAAGAAGCTCGCGGACAATTAGAGCCATTCGAATACGAGCCAGGCCTTTTGGGCCAGCAAGACGTAGAAATTGATGTGGAATACTGCGGCCTATGCCACAGTGATTTAAGCATGCTTAATAACGAATGGGGTATGACCCAATACCCGTTTGTCCCAGGTCATGAGGTAGTGGGCACAGTGGCAGCGGTGGGTGAAAACGTTAGCCAGTTTACGGTTGGCCAATCGGTGGGTTTAGGTTGGCACAGTGACTACTGCAATGCTTGTCGCAGCTGCCATGAAGGGGATCAAAACCTATGCAGCTCTGCCCAAGGCACCATAGTAGGTCGCCACGGTGGCTTTGCCGACAAAGTACGCGCCAAGGCAGCCAGCGTAGTGGCATTACCAGAAGGGTTAGATAAAAAAATAGCCGGGCCACTTTTTTGCGCTGGCATCACGGTATTTAACCCTTTAGTACAATTTAATATTAAACCCACCGATAAAGTCGGCGTGATTGGCATTGGTGGCTTGGGCCATTTGGCCTTGCAGTTTCTTAATGCATGGGGCTGTGAAGTGACTGCGTTTACTTCAAGTGAAAAAAAGCGCCAAGAAGCCATTGAAATGGGTGCCCATCACTGTATCAACTCTCGCGATAAAAAAGAAATTGCGGGGGCCGCAGGCCAGTTTGATTTAATTATTTCCACCGTAGATGTAAAACTCAACTGGAATGCTTACGTAGCAGCACTTCGCCCTAAAGGTCGTTTACACTTTGTAGGCGCCACGCTAGAACCATTAGATTTAAGCGTGTTTGCATTAATGGGCGGACAAAAGTCTGTTTCTAGTTCTCCTGTGGGCAGCCCTTCCACCATTGCCAATATGTTGGAGTTTGCAAATTTACATAACATTAAGCCGGTGATTGAGGAATTTGAATTCTCTAAAATGAATGAAGCCATGCAACGCTTAGAAAGTGGCGATGCCCATTACCGTATTGTGTTAAAGCGTTAATTTAAACTCAGCCTAGCCCTAATATTTTTAGGGCTATTTCTTTAATGCACAGAATCAACATTGAAGTGCGGCAATATCAAACTAAAAAATAATAAAAGAGCGAACCATGAACGAAAAACTCTCTAAAATATTCTTAGGCCAAAGCCGGTTAGTCATGATCGGTTGGCTAGCATTATGGGTGATGCCGTTCTGGGCACCTGCCAAGCTAGTAGTGCTAACTGTGCTGGCCATTATGTGTATGGTGTATGCCTATGTGGTTGTGTTTGGCAAAAAATATGAGATAAACGAGCGGCCTTCCAGTATCAAAGGCTTTTTTTCTTTAAAGGGCGTGATGCGACTTTTTGAAAATCCACGCAACACTCTTGCTGCTTGGTTACACATTTTAGTATTTGATTTAACCGTAGGTTTACTTATTAGTATTGATGCCCAGCAGCAAGGCATTTCAAATTGGTTTGTGGCACCCTTATTATTTTTAAGCCTTATGTTTGGCCCTGGTGGCTTATTGGTATATTTGGTTATTCGCATAATACATAACCCAAACTTTATGAGTTTTTTAGCAGGGTAAATATTTTGTCACTGCAGCTCCATAGTTTCACAAGGCCACCTCCAAAACCCTTTATATATCAGGGGTTTTGGAGGTGGGACAATTCAATTATGGGTATTAGTTTAAACCAATTCAGCTGTAAAAATCGCATCATTTAAAAACTAGTTTGTGAGGTAATTTCTTCAAGTTTTCCAAATTATCAATTTTGCTATAGTCCAGCCTAGCTTTCATCCCAGCATACGGCGTTGCCAAAATCTAGAGTCAGGATAGCGTTTTTCTGCCATATAAAGTTGCTGATGCAACTTAAGGTATTGGTTGAAGTCATCAAAAATACGTTGTTGGTATTCTTTCAATTCATTTTGGCAGTTCTTAATTAAACTATTTGCGATCGCTTTACCTGCATATAGTCCGTGATCTAACGCTTTAGTGATACCAGCGGACGTCATTGAGTCGTAGCTGGATGCCGCATCACCAACAGCAAGCCATTGTTTGCCAATACAGTTGGATAATATTGCCGAAGGGGCAACTCTAATGTGAAGTTGCTTGGGGGAGATGAAGTCGGATTGAAAATGTTCTTTACAAGTTTGGTAAAACCAACCTGACTTTTTAAATTGATTAAACCAGTTATTAGGATCGTCCAAAATCTCCTGCTTGAGAGTTTGAACATCTGTACACATGCTAACCAAAACTTGGCCTGTGGGTAGCCGAGTGGCGTACCACCAACCATTTTTAGCTGTACTGACCAGAGTATGTGCCCGTGCATGATTTAATTTAGGTGCGTCGTAAAAAGCACATAGAGAAATCACGGAATCATATTCGTTTCGGGCAGTACCTAACTTCCGTGCAATACTCGCCTGAATACCAGAGGCGTCCACCACAAAGTCACTGTGTACTGCTCTTGATTGCCCATTATTATTAAGTGTCAGTACACAGTTTGATTTTCCCATAGTGACATCAACCACTTTACTTTCGCTAAGCAACTCGATTCCAGAGAGCCTGCAAGCTTCTAACATCTGACTATTAAAGTAGTTTCTGTCTAAATGGTAACCCTTGCCAACCGGTGTAAAGAACAGGTCGTTATAGCCCGGCTCTTCGTTTCCCCAGATTGATATACTGCCGGGACATTCTAAATGCCCATCATTTAATAAATGAGCAAGGCCCAATTCATTTAAGCGCTCACTGGCTGCCGGTGGAATGGTTTCTCCAATTGCAGGCAAGCCCTTTTCATTCGGCATAATAAGGCTGATTGAAATATCTTGCTCGAGCTCTTTAGCACTTTTTTGAAGTGAAAGAGCGGTTGCACAACCCGCTGGGCCTGCACCCACAATGTGTACGGCTAATGTCATAAAAATGAGCGCTTCTTGTAATGAAACTTACTTATTCAGGGCCAATCTACTCACTACCTTGAGGACAAGCAGGTGATCCCTCTGGGCCGCAATCCTCAGGCGCTTTGTAACCTCGCTCTGTGGCGGTTGGCCAAGGTTGAACGTTATCCCCTGGCTCGTCAAAGAGACTGGTGACTTCAACAAACTTATCTGCGCCGTAGTTTCCACCTTCATCATCACTAACTTGAGTTCCTTGAATGACAAAGCCGACTTTGTGCCAGTTCTCAACGAAGTCAAAGTAACACTGATAACGTCCTTGCTGCTGCGGGTACAGAGTCTCGGTGCCGTTACCGCGCACACTGTATAACATGCCTCCTACGGTCCAAGTCTTGGTTGAACTGTCATAAGTACACTGATCTTTTGGATAAACGGTCACAGGGCGTTGTGCTGGCCATGACCAGTAAAGCGTGTTGTTGCCAGTAGGGTTAGGATCTGGCGTGTGGGTCGCGCAACTGTTGTAATCAGTGTGCCAAGGTTGAGACATAAACTTACATAAATCGCCGGGCTCAACGGGCGAAGTTCGCAAAGGTACATAGCCTTCTTGTAAGAATGGCACGTCTTTATTATTCGCATTTACGTAATTTAATGGCTGTAAGTTAATTCGGAACGGGCCCGTTTCACCTTGCCAGATCTTCACATAGAGATTCACATCGCGAACAATAAATGTTAAATCAATGCCGGGTGAATAACGACCACCTAAGCAGTTTTCCAAAACAACTTTATCAAGCTTTTCTCCCCCACCAAGGGCTGTGCCACCAGGGTTATATTTTTTGTCATACCATTGCGATAATAAAAAATACTGAGTTTCTGTCACAGATAAAAAACTCTTCATTGCATCCCCCAATGCTAATGGCATTTTAAGGCCTTCACCATCTTCGTTGCCTGGGGCATCCGTGGTACCTGGCGGAGAGGGTTTACGAATTAAAGATTTAAAGCTAGGCAGCTTTTCAGTTGGATCGTCGCTGGGTTTAATGGTCGCTAAGTAGTCGTGACCGTTAATTGCTCCCTTAGGCAGGGTTGTGTTCCAGCGCTGTAGGAATGCGCCATGAAATACCGGTAGTACATCAGTATCAAAGGCGGCTTCAAAATTATTTTGAAAACCTTTGTTATAAATGTTGGGTTGTAGCTGTAGATTTTGAATCCATGTGTCATACATATCATCCCAGGTAGACACAACGTTTCTGGTTTGCGGAGCGTAGCCCGGGTCGGTGCACACCACCCACCCGTGTACAGCACTCATCGTACTTTCATCGGTAAATATCACCGTGGCACAGACAGGACCGTCTGATGTGTCGTCGAACCAGTCATCATTATCAATGGCATCGCATAGATTGGGTGGTTGATTATTTGTTTTAATGCCGCTGGCAAGTCCGTAACCACCTGCAACAATTAGTCGGTTTGAATTGGGTTCAATTAGCATTTCGCCTAATGTTTCAATTTTTCCTAATGGATCAAACATATCGAAATGATCATTGGGAAAACTGATAGGATAATTTAGCTGCTCAACAATACTCCCATCGCTTTGAACGTACGTTGCGGTACTGGAATTACTAAACTTGGCTGAGCCATTTTGTGATGCAGCAAGCGCGCGGGGGCCTGCATCAATAACTAAGGTTTTACGACGACTTTGTGCTTCCAAGTCATCACCGTATTGAGGGTTGCGCACTGGGGGGGTTTTGTTGTCTTCGTACGCAATAATACCTTCTTCGGTTTTCTCACCGTTTACAATGGATGTAATGGTATAGTTATTATTTTTTTTGTTGGCAAGGTGAACTTGCCAGACAATGTCCTTTATAACTTTTCCACCAACAGTATCGCCAATTTTTACTTCACGCCCAGCATCGTTATTAGGGTATGTGGTTTGATCTTTGTCGTAAGCATAAAGGCGAAACCGTGCGGCTTGTCGTTTGACTGCTTTGTTGCTATCACGAAAATCGTCTTCTGTAATAGGTGTGTCCTCGGTTCCCGGTTTAATGGGTAATCCACCAAACATGCCAGTTGAAACGTTAACTACTTCACCTGCCGCTGTTTCCGGTGCGATGTAGTACTCTTCACTGTTACCCACTCGTGCAAAATTTATATTTGGATGTACTCTAAAAAAGCTCATGATCAGAATCCTATTAGTGGGCTATTTTTTTTCAATTTCTTGAGACCAGAAATAAATATTCTGGAAGGCATGGCTAATATTTAGGTTGGTGGCTGGCAATGGGTCTAGGCTCATTTTAGGAGGAAACTCTTGAGCCGTATTATGACAACGGAAGCAGTTGTCCATTGTTGATTGACGTTGAGTAAAAGTTTCAATGGTTGAATTGGATAGCTTTAATGAACCGGTAAGATTGACCTCTTTTCCTGATGGAGACTTAAAGCTATCGGTACCGATGCCCATGCCGGGTTCTAACGCATTGGTTTCCTGAAACCAGATGGCACCTACTTCAAAGTAATTTGACCAGACGCTTTTGGGATCTATTTTTCCGGCCACACTGTCATTGATGGTCTTGATGCTTTGGGTATTGCTAGGCTTTACACCTGCAGCATTGCCAAATTCATATTGACGGCAAACTTGAGTGATGGGCGATAAACTTTGTTTGCTTTCATTGAGCGTTAAATTACTGACAGCAGCATTGATATTACAATCACCAAGAATCGTGCCCCCAGTGTAGAAAGTGTCATCGTTTTTAGAGACGACCTTATCAAGTGTTGTGTCAGGTTCAACATTAGGAGCATTACGAATATGTTCAAATGTTGCCCAAATCATTTCAGGGTGTCCGTTAACAATGCCGCCAATATGAAAGCCGACTAATGCTACCGTGACTTTTTCTACGTTTTTAGGGTTAATAACAATTTTCCCGCCTTTATTTTCCAATTTTGATACTAGCGTTTCCATGGTGAACATATCTGAAACGTCTTCACCATCAGCGACTATTTTCCACGAAGCTTTTAGTTCTAGCGCGCCTGCAGTACCTTCAATCGGAAACTCAGTGTTAGGGTCCATTTTTCTAACATTGGCCGGGTTTGTTAAATCATTACTCTCAATAAAGTTCTCAAATGTGTTGTTTATATACTGTGAGTAGTACACGGCTTTACCGCTATGATCGACCAAAATGCCGTCTGTACCAGCTTGTAGATATTCATCAAAGGTCTCAGGCGCAGCGCTTTTAGTCATGCGAGGTAATAAGCCACGAGATTCCATACCCAGCAGTGATTGTGGCGAGTTGAATCCTAAGAACCGTGGTTTGCCATCCCAGTCTTGAGTTAGCCACAGAAACATTTGCCATGACCACTGATGAAATTCACAATTGCTTTTACTTTTAAATCCAGCGTCATCTGGTCTAGGCGTTTGCGAATGAGGGAACCAGTTTTCTTCTGCAGGGCAGTTATCGGCATGAGACAGCGAAGTGAATAATACGCTAGCGGCAACAACAACTGCGGCTAAGGCCCTTGAAGTTCGACGTCGGGACTCTTTCATACTTGCTCCTGCAATAGGGTTGTTTTAATTTTTAGAACGATTCGACTTAGTTAGTATTTCAATTGTTATTTTTGTTATTAACTACATCATTGCTTACAGCGCATTCTTGAAAAAATACGCTTGGCAGTCGGTTTTTGCCGTAGAAACAGTGCTCTCGGTTATTACTGAGCTTTACAACATGGCATGAGCATCACGGTATATACTCTTGGTAACCTGACCATAAGAAATTCTTTTGCTTAAACTACAAGCTTCTAAGAATGACGCAATCAGAAGAAAACCTGATAATCAACGACTCGAAAAATTAACGAAGTCGCTCTTTTGAATTGTTTAGTAAATTCGTGCCGCGCAATGAGCTTTAAGAATTGAGTAATGAGTGTGTTAAGATGACTCATAGACTTAGTAATCTAATTAGTGGGTTCTTGATAATGAATCTAAGCAACTAATTGATTAGTAAATATTTTTTTCAAAGTGTAAGACAGATGTGATTTTTTATAACCCAGACATAAGCAGTAAGAGTAAACATGAGTACAACTAAATTTGATTCCTTTATTGCACCGCCCTGCCTAGAACAAATTGAAATCCTTTATGAAGATGAGCATCTACTGCTCATTAATAAACCCAGCGGGTTATTAAGCCTGTCGGGCAAGCACCCAGCCAATAAAGATTCGGTACATTTTCGCCTAGTTCAGAATTACCCCACGGCCCTGATGGTACACCGTTTAGATTTAGGCACATCAGGCATCATGGTGATAGCCCTTAACAAAGAAATTAATGCGCAGCTTTGCAAACAATTCTCCAATAGAGAAGTCACTAAAACTTACACAGCGCTACTCGATGGTCATATCACTTTGAACAAAGGAGTGATTGATGCAGCCATTGCCAAGGATGACTTTCCCTTACAGAAAATTTGCCCACAACAGGGCAAGCACGCACAAAGCCAATTTGAAGTAATAGAAAGGTTAACCCAACCGTTTTGCACACGAGTTATGTTTACCCCTTTAACTGGTCGTACTCACCAGTTGCGCGTTCATAGCCAGTATTTTGGGCACAGCATTCTCGGTTGTGACTTATATGGCAGTGAAGAAACCCGTTTAAAAGGAAAACGGCTAATGTTACACGCCACCACGCTTAATTTTATTCACCCAGTCAGCCAGCAAGAAATGAACGGGCATTGTGCTTGCCCGTTTTAGACACTGCGTTTTAACAATGTTTATATTCCGCTTTAGCGCTCTTCACGTAACAACAATACATTTAATATGGCCGACAATCTTTCGGCACTGTTTTTCACATGATGATAATCGCCATGATCTAAAACGGTAATTCGCTCGCCATTGTTTAATACCAAGTTAAGTTCAAACGAAGTGTAGGGAGATGATGTATTGCAAATACCTTTACTCAATAATTGCAAAGAATGAATGTTACTTATAGACCCTTTGTTTTGACCCTTTCCCCAGTAATATTCACCACTTTTTAAATTCATGGTAAAAGGTTTTTCTTTTAACAATGAATAAAAACCCAGCCCACTGAGCACAAAACCAAATACCAACATAAATATCACCATGCCCAGCACCCCTTCGGACACAAAAAACGGCACGCCAATTATAAGGGCCAACAACCCAGGAATAATCACAGGTAAATGAAACAATACAAATCGAATAGAACGCTTAAAGACAATTCTTTTGTCTTTCATGTGCATGGATTTTATTTTAAAACTGCTGCCGCCTTCACTGGCTGCCTCCCAGCTAAGTAGGGGGCATGAAGAGTCTGTGTTGTTATTATTGTCTGTCATACAGTTATCCCTCAAATAAACTAGCTAGGCTGCGCCAATTAAGAGTTGAATGCTCAAAGCGTCTGAATTATGACCAATTGCCACCTTTACCCTTCTGCCTTCGATCTCTAGTGTGCAAACAATGAATCTATTAATCCAGCTATTAATAGCCATTTGTAGTTTTGTTTTCACCCCTATTCATAAGCTTACAACAGTTTTTCAACCCAAGGATTATTCATGAAAAAAATAATAAAAATATCCCTCTCCCTGCTCCTTCTATTCAGCTGGGCCAGCGCCAGTTTGGCCGTAGGCAATGTCTATATTCAAAATAACACCGGCCTAACTCTAGATTTACAAATCACCCAATATGGCGACAAACAACTAGATAAAGGAGATGAATGGGGAATAAACACAAGCCAATTAATACCTTGGCAAAAAAAGAAAAAAGCCCTGTGGTATAACCGTGATTCAGGCATCACTTGGGGAAAAAGTTTTTATTTTGATACTCGCATAACCATTAATAATCAATACATCACCACCTTGCAACAAAAACTAAAGGGCACATGGCGGTTCAGTAATTTATATCACAGCATTGAAGGCAGCGATTTTTCTCAGGGTTGGTCTCAAGGCTATGGTATTCTTGAAGAAAGCTTCAGCGTAAATGGCAAGCAATATCAAATAAAATACAGCGCCGATTACAATGGCTCCACCAGTTCAGATGACATTATTTATGCTTTGCATGAAGTCAGCCCTTACAGCTTGCCAAGCGGTGCCAGTAATCAATCCTTAAAAGTACTGTCTTATAATCTTTACACCATTCTTACTAACAGCGCTTCAGACATTAACCGCCGCATGCAGGCATTACCTGAAGCCATTAGCGGCTACGATGTGATTGTCTTTGAAGAAGCCTTTTACAATTCTGCCCGTGAAGATTTAATCAACAATATTGACAGTGAATACCCTTACCAAACTGATATTTTAGATACCTCAGGTTATTTAGAAGATGGCGGGGTGTTCATTGCCAGTAAATGGCCCATCGAAATAGAAGGGCAGTTTAAATATGACCATTGCTCAGGAATAGACTGCTTGTCTCCTAAGGGGGCTGTGTACGCCAAAATAAACAAGCAAGGTGTGCCATACCATGTATTTGGCTCACACCTTCAAGCAGAAAACAGTAACTCTGCAAAAGCAGCACGACTTGCACAGTTTCAAGAATTAAAAAGCTATATTGATTTAAAAAATATCTCAGCCAATGAAGCGGTAATCATTGCTGGCGACATGAATGTAGACAAACTCTCTAGCCACCAAGAATACCTAGACATGCTACAGGCCCTTAATGCCAGTGAGCCTGCCATCGCCAGTTATTCTCATGAATACAGTGATGATGACGCCACCAACAATATGGCCAGTGAACAATCTTGGTTAGACTATGTGCTATACAGTAACGACCACGCACAGCCTCAGCAGTCTAGTGAAGCGGTATTGGTGTTAAAGTCCAATGACGATGACATGTTTGATGTGTGGGATTATTCCGATCACTACAGCGTGTTTGGTTATTTCGAGTTTAACTAACTGTAACTTTAAATGTCCCCAGTTAAAAAATAACTAGGGGCATTTTTTTAAGGACTTCTTTAGCTTGGCATCTTCATAAGCTCAGATACTTCAAGAGACCCACCAATTTCTAAATACGGACAGGCCTTAGCAATCACTAAGGCTGCGTCTAATGACTGGGCTTCAATAATGGTAAATCCAGAAATGTTTGAACTGCCGCCACTGGTAACTGAACCGTCTGCATGAACCGTGTTGGTGTTTTTGAGTGGGTTGGCTGGGCTTACTGCCCCATCCCCTAACGATGCTAGCCAATCCATGTATTTACTCATGTGCTGCTTGCCCTCTTCAGGGCTGGAAGGTTGAGGAGAGCCTAGGTAGGTTATAAAAAATTGCGGCATGTATTCTCACCTGATTATTGCTCGTTTAAGCTGACTTGTTCATCACTACAAGTAGCTTAGCCCCTTGTAAGGCTCATGCCAGTGCGATGCTGTCTTTCACCCTTAATTGGCCACTTACGGTGATCACCGCTCGAATACCCGCCTTATGCACCATGTGATCCATAATAGCTTGCCCCAATAAACCGGTTAGATAGGCGCAGGGCTCACATAATCGAATTACTTTAAGTGTCGCCGCACCTATTACAATTTCTTTGCCCACCAAGTCGTTTAATTTAATGCCTTGGGTGACGATGTTTCTTCTAAATAAATGATTGGCGTAATTTAGCTGGGTAAGGTTATTAAAGGCATCAATTTCTTCCTGTTCAATTAACGTCACTTCAAAGTCTTTTGATTCTTGCAAGGCTTCGGTAAAGGTACCTTGGGCATTAAAGTATCTATCCCCTTCTATGCCTTTTCCCGCCACAAGACTGGCCACATCGATGGAGTACAGTTCTTCACCCGCTTTATGGGTAATGAGAATTTCTATAATGTTGCCATTCATAACACACACCTTACGGTTTTAACCCACGCTAGCATACTTGGTTAAATTAGTAGCTGCCTAATTTGTCGGTATTTCTGGCTCAATTGATCCCTTCATTTTTAGCGATTCACCAGCTAGCATAAAAGTACAACAATAAAAAAATAACAGCCAGATGAAACATGTGAATAACGGTAAAAAATCAGCCATGCTTGGATGTTCACATGGTTAGACCACTTCATAGAGAGTTTGGCATTCCCGCCTCGGTCATAAAGCCTTTAGTTAAGTTTATGGTCAGCGAAGGGGTTCCCTTAAATGCGCTGCTGGCTGACACCAACATTACCCTTAATGATTTTGCACTCAGTCATCATACCTTGTTGTTCGAGCAATACATTAATCTCATTTTGAACGCCAGAAACCTGTGTCAAAAATCAGAATACGCACTTATTTTAGGTGAGCAATTTTTCATTAACCACGATGATTTATTGTCGTGCAGAGTCCTCAGTTCTGACAACACCCGCAGCGCCATGGAACTACTGACACAATATCAAAATTTATTCACGCCATTACTGGATTTAAATTTTGAAGTAAACGCCAATCAAGGCATTTTTTATATTAATGAAAAAATACCATTGGGTGATGCCCTGCCGCATTTTATTGAATACAGCTGCTCGCTGTTGTATTCATTAGGGAAATTTAGCCTTGGTAAAAAGGACATTGCAATAGAGTTTGAATTCAGTCACCCCAACCCCGGTCATGCTGATGAATTTGAAAATTTCTTTAATAATTCAGTGCGATTTGATTGTGCGGCGAACCGAGTCATCATTCCGCAAAAAAACCTGCAACAAGCCATTATTTTTTCCAATAAAAATACAGCCCTTGAAAACGAAAAAATATGCCAACAACAAAAAGCCCACATAAACAGTGATCAACGGGCCATAAAATTGGTTAAGCAGTATATTCGCAGCATGCCATTTCATGAAATTAGTTTAGAAGCCTTAGCCCACAAGCTTCACATGAGCCAACGAAATTTACGACGTCATTTGCAAGAGCAAGGTGTCTCTTATAAGTCACTTCTAGAAAATGAACGAAAGCGTATTGCCCTAAGGCACGTGGAAAAACAAGACATTAACCTAGAGCAGCTGGCCGAATTATTGGGCTATCACAATGCCTCTAGTTTTAGCCGTGCTTTCAAACGCTGGTTTGGTGTATCGCCCAATCACTATATGAGCTATTCACCGCTAAACTCTCTTCAAAAACCCCATGAAAGTGTTCAGCCACAAACTTGGGTAAGCTAAGTAATTTTTATTTCTTTACACAGATTTTTTAACAATTTTCCTCTTAGTGTATTCTAATTTTTTAAATCCCTTTGTCATTTTTAAGAAAAATCATCTTACTTTAATTTAAATTCAGTTTGTCCAATATTGTGACTATTTGACGGGTTTTGTGCTTGCACTATTTGCATCTGTGTATGCGTTTTTTCCAATAATATTTTTTTAAAACGTCATATCCAAAATTACGACAAATTGGCCGCCAATGTATCTGCAGTTGTCCCTTTGTGTTATGGCCAGATCTCACCTTGTGCCTAGTATTTGAAGGAGCCTAGGACAGGGAATAAAAACAGCTTATTGATGGCTAAAAAACCCAATAAGTTGTCCAAATGTCGACCTTAAAAGGCTCTGCAGGATGCACACAATAAAACTAACAACTCAGAGGCTTTTAATGAAAACTCTTACCCGAACATTATTATTTTCCGCATCTATGGTCACGAGCATGCTCGTCTCTACGGTGGCATCGGCGTCTAACTGTTACATCATGGTTCATGGCCACGGTGTAAAAGGTGACAACCCCACATCTTCAAGCCAACCGGCCCTAGATTCTTGGCAAGAATCGCATTTTAGTGAATACAACGGCGCAAGCTTTTTTGACTCCCTATTAGAAAATGACGACAACTATGCGGTGATTGGTTACGACAGTACTGATGACAGCGGCTACCCTTATTGGAGAGATGAAACCGCCGGTGAAATCGCTCGCCAAATGGTGGCCGTTAAGCAAGGCAATGGCGATGGGTACAATCATCCCCAAGCCAACACCCAATGCAGTTCAAGCGATGACTTTTGGGTGGTAAGCCACAGCCAAGGCTCTCAGCAATTGGTGTTCATGTCGGGTAATGCCATTTCTGGTTCACCTTATTATAATACTGCCTTTAATTCAGCAGGTTCAGCCGTGAGCGTGCCGTATGATGACGCTTTTGACAACGTACTGGGCATCTTTACGTTAGGGGGCGCCATGGGCGGCACAGAAGGCTCTGACCGTGTTTGTAACGGCAGTTGGGTCGACTCGCTACTCAATGCATTGTTTGTGGGTAAAGATTGCAACGACAGTGTTAAGTGGCTGCAAACCAACGACTCTTATCTTGCCCGTAACTTAATTGGCACCAACCTAGCGGCCCCTATTTACGTGATGGGCGGCTACAGTGGTTTTCCAGGTTTTGAAGGCGCATCTTCAGGCTTGTTAACCGGTGAAGACGACGGCTACATTAACCTTGCATCACAAGGTGCTTGCTCTGGTTCACCTAAGCGCAACTTGTGGAGCGACTTTAAAAAGTATAAAACGTTCTTTGGTATCGCTTATGGCAGTGCCACATACAAGTGCGACAACAGCAACAAGGGCACGCCCCGCACCTATAACATGGCCAGCGTATACGAAGACCATGATTCAGAGCGCAACGCTGGAAAATCTTCCCCTGACTACACCAGCATTCCAGACGGCTTAAGCTGTGGTAATGGTAAAAACATGGCGGCGCGCATTAAGACATGTTCTTAATACTTAGCACACGCTAATACAAGGTTCACCATTTACAGGCTATTGAATACCCTTTCATTAGCCTGTTATGACTAAAAATAATTAGAAAAAAATAAACAGGAACATCACATGATGAGTAAGCCAGGTTTTATGATTGTACTCGTCATTGCCAGTGCCTTGGCATACGCCGTTAATCAATCTGAATTCAGTTTAATTAGTAGCAACGAACTTAAACTTATTGATGCTTCAAGCAAGCATGCTTTGGCCTCGCCGCCTGATAAAATATTAAATGCAGTCTCGATCAAACCAGCTAAAGAAATCTCAATTAATCAATTCAATGATAGCCGTCAATCCAGTATGGATAGACTACGTTTAGCCAGTCACAAAACCGATTTACAAGAAAAAACCATTAACGAATACGATAAATTTAAACGTTACCCGCCACAAAATTCCGCCATCGAATCTATTCAACAAGATCCCATTACACAACGCTACGATGTTGATGAACGCACCACCATGAACGATGACAACAGCATGGGGTTAACCATATGGAGTGATGAGAAGTATTATGTCGCAGGCAACAGCGTTGCCATGTATGCCTACTTACAAGATGCACAGGGGCAGAAAATAAAAGGCAATTTCAGCGCTCAGTTACTTGGCAGTAAAAGTAATACGCTGCTTGAATTTACCCTACAAGACACAGATAACGATCAAGTATATGAAGCAAGCCTTGATTTAAACGCCAATCACACAGATGACTTCACCCCGGGTATTTACAAAGTCATCATAGAAGAAAGCAGCAGCGACATAAAAGACGCCATTACCTTCACACTATCACAACCCGATATTCGCCTCACCGGAGAATTTAAAGACCAAATAAACAGTGATGGTGGCTTGCTCATTGCAGCCCAAGTAGAGGTCACACAAGACAACCAATATTATATTCAAGCGTCACTTTACAGTGCTACCCATGTACCGGTGGGCATTACTCAGTTAAGTCAAACCCTCACCACAGGCAAGCACTGGGTTGCACTGAACTTTTCAGGGCTGATGATTCAAGACGCTCAAGAGTCTGGCCCTTATGTTTTACAGCAAGTATCACTGGCAAAAGTGACCATGCCCATGCAGCGAGCCCCGCTTCTAGAGCCCGACTTTCAAACCGACTCTTACGCACTTGATGAGTTTTCAAGTGAGCGCTACCAGCCCTAAACATTGATATTAATTATCTGAATTAAAATTCTTGCTCGATGAGGCCTTTTTTCATTAACGCCTTTTCGAGCTTATTCACTTTATTAAGGGCTGTTATTCAAAAGCTAAATCCAATAATGCCAATGCTGTCATATCCATTTGTAGCCCGTTAAATAAGTAAACGTATTGATATAATTTACCATTAACTGGCCTGTACGCGGCTTTTGGCACCGGCCAATAGGCGACTGGTTTCCACAATGGCGCGGGTATGAGTGCCTTTACCAGCCATACCCGCACTGTCGAATAGCGTCACACTAAATTCATATAACTTGCCTTGCCTGCCTGTGTATTGGGCCACCACTTTTACCCTGTCATGATTCAAAGTAGCCGCTAGGTGATTAACATTTACATTCACCCCTACCGAAAGTTCGCCCACTGACAACTGCCCCTTCATTAATCTAGCGGCTGCCAATTCCATTAACGCGATCATGCGCGACGTAGCCAATACTTCAGGGAAATCATCGCTTTCATCAATAGAAAGCGTTTTCGCTAAATCGGCCGAGGTCACTTGATATTCAAGTTCTAATGACTGAGAAATTTCCATATATGCCTCTTAAGTAAAATGAACCAGCCAGATCATAGACTTAGCGACCCCCAAAAGCCTATCACTTATGGAAATGTTGGTTATTGTTAAAAGATATAATGAGCAACGAAAGAATATTCATATGGGGGCGCTGTTCAGTGAAGCAGCCCTTTTATTATAAAACAGAATTTTATTTTCCATCAATATCAATAGGTATCGTAATTAAAAAATGGCTTCCCTTCAATGAACTAGTTTGATATTGAATGTCACCTTTTAAAACATAATGCACTAGATTAAATACCACATGTAGCCCTAACCCTACGCTGCCTTGGCCACGGTCTGTGGTGAAAAATGGGTCGAATATTTGATCGAGATGCATCTCACTAATGCCTTGTCCATTATCGCCGTACAATATTTCACAGGTATCCCCATTCAATTTTATCTCAACAATAATATTGCCTTTGTCATGATTTTTAAAAGCATGAGTGAGACTATTATTTATTAATTGATTAAGCACCTGGTAAAGTGCATCCGGGTATGAAAAAACAATGGCAGTATGTGGCCCTTTTATACCAATCGAAATATTTTTCGAAAGTAGCTTTGAATTAAATGTATCAACTAACAAAGATATATTTTCATGCACATTAAAACGCATCTTAGCAAACTGCTGCTGATCTACCGACACCATTTTAAAAGTTTGTACAAGGTTTGCGGCTTTTGTAAGGGAAGACGTAATAACATTCAAGAATTCTGAAATTCCATTTAAAGATTTTTCAAAATCTGACTTTGTCATGGTTTGCGAAAAAAAGCGGGCTTTAATTCCCTTTATGTCATCCACTAGTGCACTGGTTCCTAACACGGCATTACCCAGTGGGGTATTAATTTCATGGGCCACACCAGTAACCAGCCGTCCCATTGAGGCCATTTTCTCAGCCAACACCAGTTGTTGTTGAGTTTTTTTCAAATCATTGATGGTAAATTGTAACTGTTTATTACTATGCTCTATTTGGCCTTGGTATTGCAGCTGTGCTTGTTCACGTATTGCTCTTTGTTGATCTCTTTGGGTTAACTCTAAAAATGCCACTTGTTGTGTTACATCATCCATTCTCAATACAACGCCACGAGTATTATCATGGGTTAATGGATAATAAGTAATATCGAATATTCGACTGACACTGTGAGAAAATACATTAACCTTTTCATCCTTCAAAACCTCGTTATCTAGGCGGCAATCTTTAATTTTTTGTAAATTAAAAGTAAAGTAATCATAAAACTCACTAAGCGGTTTTCCTATGGCGTCATTTGATTTTATATTACTTTCTTTTTGTGCCTGCTGATTCCAAAGCGTAATACACTCGTTTTCATCTAAGCCAATTAAAACAGATGGCATAGCATTTACTAGGCCCGTTAAATACTTTTTTAATTCTCTATTGTCACGACGTTTCTCATTTAACTCACGCTCATGTTCTTGGTGGTTAGACAACATATTATTAAATGCATTTTCTAATAATTTAATTTCATTATTATCATTAACACGCCAATTGGCAGTTTCTTCTTTTAAATCGTCTAAATCGATGTGTTCAATAAATTGTGTAGCCACCGCTAATGGCCTAGCAATAAGTCTTGAAAAAACCAAGTGTATTATTAACCACAAAGCCAAGGTTTTAATAATGGCGTTACCGACGATAAAATAAAAACCCAATTTCACTTGGTTAACGACTGCATTCTCACTAGAAAATAAGATCACTTCACCCAATGACTCTTGTTTATCTGCAATTCGATAGATGATGGGGGACGAAACAAAAAATAAAACAGAGCTAACTTTAACGACTTCCTCACCGGCCTTTAGCGCAGTTTTATAGGCATGATTATCTTTATCGTTTAGTAGCCCTACCTCCACAATGGTCTGGCCTGCTAAATTGTTGATTCTAACCCCTTCAATGGAAGAAAAACTCAGTAGTCCGTGGCTAATAGCTCGAACCTGATCCATATCATAATCCCAAAAGGCACGAGATAAATTAATTTGATTGCTTTGCAAGATAACCTGCATTTCATTATTAATTCTATCGTACGACTGTAGGTATTCTGCTACCACATGCAGTACCGTAACCGTTAATGCCACAACAAAATACAAAGAGAAAGTGACTTTAAGCAGCTTTTTAGCCAGCGGGCGTTCAACATCCATCACTTTGGCCTTTGTTACTACCTTTCAAATTATTTAAAAGCACTAATCACCCTAGATTTTACTACTGTTTTTTAGTGTGAATTATTTATACCGTATTTTTTCCACAATGGTGCCAATAAGCCCTGTGACTGCATGTCATTAATTAAAGCATTAAGCTCATCTTTACTAGGGGATATACCTTGGCGAATAATCATGACTAGGTTGTATTGCTGGTCCCATTTATTTGAAATCAGTAACTTTCCTTGATATTGAGGGTGAAGTAACAGCCAGTGGCTTGGGTGACAATGGCAATGTCTGTACGTTTATTAACGACTTTCAATAAATTGCCTTCGTGGGTGGCAGAAAGCTGCATATTGTACTTATTTTCTAACACCTCAGGATCATTGATAAAATTAGCCAATCCGTAATGATAACCATGAACACCGGCCAAATTCTTATGAGTAAAGTCATCAAAAAACTCTTGTCCACGACCATCCTGTGCCAGCGCTACATATTTTTCTCCCCCATATGAATACACGTCTGTGGTATCCACTGGTTGGGATTGCCAGCCCCACACCAATTGGTCGCTCATGTACATGTCATAACGATTATCTTTAAAATGTTCAATACGTCTTCTGGCAGAGGTGGGCACAATTACAAACTCATATTTAGATTGAAACTGATTCATAATTTTAATCATGTCGGGGTCCACCCCTATGAAACCCCCTTGGCTGTTAGTGTCATGATAAGGCGGGAAAGAATCCATGGCCACACGCACCTCAATTACCCCGTAAGCAGGCACATAAATAAGTAACATAAGCTTTAAATAGAAGGTGAATAGCAACCGTTTTTTAGTCATGTTTTCCTCTCAAGCTATGCTGATTAAAGCTAATGAATAACAACAGCCTTACTAAATGACGCCATCTATATTTTTGAATACGTATAAGTTTAGGTTAACTGGCTAAGTATGTTAGCAGGGTTAAACAAAGGGGGGCATAAAGTGAGGTTGTTTTGATATAAGAAGATAATCTGATATTGCTTTTTAGAATGACTACTACCTCTTCCATACAATTACTTCGGCACAAAAAACAAAAGCTCGGCATTACCCAAAGCACCACATCCCCCTAGCTAAGTGAGTACTAGACTTTAAAAATTACTTTTAAAAAAATAGCTAATGGTAGGGTCAATATTTATAAGAGCTAGTGTCTGAACTTGTTCATGAAAAATAAACTTGTGTGTTTGCCATCAGAATTAGAAGACACCTAGTAAATCACTGTACCACGGCTCTGAATTAACACGTATTTATCAATTAATAGACGGCTTGACTGCCACAGCACTAAAGCGACTTTTGCGCAACTTTGTGCGAATGCTTTCTTGCTGTAATAAATTTTTAGCATTGACGTCAGCCAAGGGCAGGTGATCTTCCCGCACTAAATCACCATCGGCCACCAACGACAAATAGCGCGAACAACACACTCTTAAAAATGAAGTGAAATTACCGATATCATGATCAGCATCAAGCGACTCAAGGTATAACTTAGTGATCATTTGATTGGTACTCATTTCATCGCGAAAGGCAATTTCTTCTAAGGTATTCCAAAAAAACTCTTCTAGACGTATTGACGTGACAACCCCATCAATACGTAAAGACTTAGTACGGCTCGCCCATAGTCGGCTGTCGGAATTGATAAAAAGTTGACACATAATGAGCCTCTAATGCTAATGATGTTTGTTTATAACAATGCCACAAATTGTTTTAACATGGCAGGATGAGCAGGCCATGCTGGGGCTGTGACTAACTTACCATGGGTAATGGCAGCATCCATGGGCAGTTCGATATAATGCGCCCCCGCCATTTCAATTTCAGGCTGGCAGGCAGGGTAAGCCGATACTTTTTTGCCTTCCAGCACACCGGCTGCTGTGAGTAACTGGGGACCATGGCAAATTGAAGCGATGGGCTTATCAGTGTTTACAAAGTGTTGAATCATTTCAATAACTTTAGAGTTCAAACGTAAATACTCAGGAGCCCGCCCACCAGGTAAATACAATGCATCGTAATCCAATACGTTAATTTGTGAAAAAGTAGCATTCAGGGAAAAGTTATGGCCGCGCTTTTCAGTGTAAGTTTGCTGCCCCTCGAAGTCATGAATAGACGTGGCAATGGTATCCCCTGCTTGTTTCTCTGGGCATATTGCATCTACATGGTGACCCATGGCCATTAATGCTTGAAAAGGCACCATGTTTTCATAGTCTTCAACGAAATCGCCGGTGATCATTAACACTTTAGCCATTTTAGATTCCACATTAAAAAATATAATAAAAGGCAATCATCACCGCAAGGTAGCTAATGACTGCACATTGAAAGTATTAGTAAATCATGGAGCAGACAGGTGTTGGTAATATAGGGTTACTACACAGGAAAATTCGTGAGCCTACGTTGCGCTAGAGCTTTAGATTTGGCACGGACTTTTATTAAACTAACAGTGATCGTTATGACCACTGCCTTCATCGTTACTAGACTTTTTAACTGAAATAAGACTTAAAATAACTGGTTAGGATTTTTGGGCCATTTCAAGAGCTTGTTGAATTTTCTTTTCATGGTTAGCTTGCCAATCGGCTAAGGACATTTCGCTTTCCGCTTGCCATTTTGCTTTCGCCTTTTTAAAAATATCGCTGGCTTTAGATTGAGGAATTGAAACAATGCCTTCGATATCAGCCACAATAATATCCCCTGTGTTCACTTTTACACCACCACACACTATCGGGGCAGCCAATTGAAAAAACTGTTTCTTTTTACCCGGAACAGGAAAAACACCCTTTGCATAGACTGGAAAATGCATTTCAGTTATTTCAGCTAAATCACGAATCACCCCATCAATAATAAAGCCTTTAATACCGCGCTGTTTAGCCACCGCACACACATTTCCCCCCGCCACAGCGTAATCACAATCAACCCCATCCACCACCACAATTGACCCTTCTGGTGCCTGGTAGATTGCCGAATGCAACATTAAGTTGTCGCCAGCAGCCAACTGCACGGTAAAAGCAGGGCCTGAAATACGCGGCATGGTGTGCCATAAAGGGCCTATGGATATATCGAAGAATTGCTCACGAGCTAATATATTTCCATAGTCTGTGGTCGCTAATTCGGTAAAGTCATATTCCATGATTAATTCCTTAATTGTGCTAAATTTGTGGTAAGCCTAACGTCAAAACAGTAGCGGCTAGTGGGCACTTCTATTAATTGATTACTTTCCCTGCGTGACCCCAAGCGTACAGTGGCAAGGCTTACGGTGAAGTAAAATGGTGCTTCCATTTTCAAGCAGTCCAACGTCGACAATGTGTGCTTGGGGCCGCGTCCTTCAGGGCCTTACGCCTAGTCCAGACTCGGCGTACAGCCAGAGGTGCAAGCTATTAATAGAGGTGCCCTAGAGATATATGGGGGATTTTAGTGCAGGGGATTTAAAAGGCAAATTTAAAGTTTTTTGATAATGGAATAGCTAATGCTCGTATTTTCTGTCCCATAGTAGACACTTCCACTATCAAAGTGGTTATCTACTTTTTAGGAAAAAATGTAGAGTCGCTTTCCTTAACTTTTTATATTTATTTACGCACATCATATGAATACCCAACGACTTCATTGCCGTAGTGCTTAAACTCAGGATCAGGGTTCATTCCAATTGATTGCAATATTCTAAAAGATGCAATATTTTCTGGAATTGTGGCTGCCCAAACCTTTTTTAGGGAAAACTCTGAAATAGCCAACCTTAGGCATTCTTTCGCAACTTCAAGACCTAACCCTTTTCCCCATACTTCAGATACAAGCCCATATCTTATATCAGCATCCATACTTGTACCGATATACTCGATACCAATATAACCAATTCTACATCCAGTACCTTTAGATTTAACTATGTATGTACCAAAACCATATTTATCCCAATGATCAATTCTTTTTTTAACCAACTCAGAAATAGAACCACTTGGAGCAGGGATAAATTTGGTATTAATAGAAGATCCATAGAATTCACTTAGAAACGCCACATCATTTTCAGAAATCGGCTCCAAATTAGTTCTTTCAGTTTCTGGCACACTATCTCCAAAAATATAACAGTGCGATAGAACGGGCCCTTCGGTCCGTATATTCGCTTTTTATGAGTCTCTTTAATCTATATTACCGACACTACTTACGATTCTACCAATTGAACGCAACAGAAATGCCATGGACTGATATGGAATATCTATTAAGCGCTCTAAGCAATCATACCAATGACTTTCACTATCTAGAACATCTTCGCATAGATCATCTGCATCATACCGCCTAGGAAGAACGTAGTGAGTCAATACATATCCAAAGATACAAGTAATTAGAACCCAAAAATTGAATCCGTTTAAAATTAAATAATAAGCCAAATATGTACTAATACAAAAAATTTAAACCGCTAAAAAGATCCTAATTTTATCCATACTCAATACTAACGCCTGCTAACAGGAGCAAAACGTAGCTTTGTTACGCGCTACCATTGATAAGCCACTTTTACTGAAACTTGACTTATATTTTCTTTAAAATATGAATGACTGTTAGATGAAATTCCATATTTGAGGTCTGCACCTATTACATAGTTACTTTTTGTAAAACCCTTAAAGTAATAATTATATGTTAAAGCAGCACCATGATAGCTTGTTCTTTCTTCATTTCTTCCTTCACCACTAACAGAGCCTAAGAAAATACCTAAAGTATTATTTCGACTACTACCAACTAAACTCTCCCAGCCAAGACCATATCCCAAGTTGAAACCGTTACTTGAACTATAAGTATATAAACCTAGGCTGCCATAAAATCTTGATTCTCTATCGTTAACTGTATATTTCCATCCAAACCCTCCTTGATCAGTACCAAGACCAAAAGAGACATTTCGAGTGTCGTCTGAGAAGGAATTCACAGAAAAAATGGACATAAAAACTATAGATAAAACTTTATTCACAAATTAATTCCATATATGCGTAACGCCAATATTTTGGGGGCGGTGAACGTAGTGAGGAACGAACGCAGTGTAACCGTCCCAGCCCCGGAGGGGCGATCACGAACGTTTTGTTAGGCACTATTTAGGATGCTATTAGGTTTTATTGACTCTCTTAATTCTTTCATTTTGGTAATCGCAATAGCCTCAGTGGTTGGAATTAAATCCCAAGCACCAGTCAAAACGTAATTAGTAAATGTGGTTTTAAAATAATAAGTTTGTCCAGCTTCAGCCTCAAGTTCATATTGGCGATCAATACCCGCAGTATCTGTATGCAGCACGACTTTTTCCATAGGGATTTCAAATGCAAGGAAACCAAGAGGGAGAAGCTCTCCTTGATCTTTTGCATTTGCAAATATCAACATAGTATCACCACTACCAGTTAATCTATCCGGTCTAAATACAATAACTTTTGGGTTATCGTTTTTTTTGACTAATTGCTCCTTGAATTCTAGGAATGTTTTCCCACTTGCAATTGATGCGCATGCAGAAAGCTGTGTAATACTAATTATTACTGTAAGTACTAATATAAATTTTTTAGTCATGGTTTAAATACACCTTAATGTGCTAAATGTCTAACGCCAATATAATGGGCGCGCGGCTTTTTGCGCGTCCAGCCAGCTCTGCTGGCGATCATTAATATTCTTGTTGAACGAAGCCGCTACGCGGCAAAATAGCAAAATCTAACGCCTCAACAATAATTTCTTTACCTACTCATTTTGAGCTAGGACAGAAGAGAAATTATCATGAACAAGACCCAAACAAATAAGTTTAATTCGCTTTATAAACAGCATGTTAGCGCATTGCAGCGTCAAGGAAAAGCCGATGCCACTATTGATGTTTATTCCCGTGCGGTACGCCGTATCACTGAGTTTTACGACCTATGTCCTGATAAGTTAACGCTCGATCACCTCAAAGACTATTTTACTGCGCTGGTGAAGAGCCACTCATGGAGTACGGTAAAGATTGATCGAAATGGGCTGCAGTTTTTCTACAAGTACGTCTTGAATAAAGAATGGGTTTGGGTTGACATTGTTAAACCACCAAAGAAAAAAGTACTGCCTGACATTCTGACTGTAAAAGAGATTGAACGCGTCATTAATGGAACACGTGAACTTCGTTACCAGACTTTTATCTTAACCGCCTACAGCATGGGGCTTAGATTAGGAGAAACTCTTAATTTAAAAGTGGGTGACATTGATAGTGAGCGCATGAAGGTGCACATTCGCCAAGGAAAAGGCAAGAAAGATCGCTTTGTCACACTACCTCAAAAAACATTATTAGCATTACGTAAATATTGGGCCAGCCATCGCCATCCTACCCGACTATTTCCAGCGGGTAAAAATCCAGAGGCACGACACGCTTCGAAAGAGTCAATGGACCGAGGTGGTCTGCAAAAATCCTTCAAGGTCATTGTAAAAGACAATGGCATTCGCAAGCACGTGACGATTCATAGTTTACGACATTGCTATGGTGCCCATTTGGTGGAAACAGGATTAAATTTACGCGCCATTCAACATGAGATGGGGCATGAGTGTCCAAAAACCACAGCGCTTTATACCCAGATCACTGAGGTCGTTCACCATGACACCCACAAACTCATTAATCGTTTAGTAAACCGTTTACACCTGCAATTGAATGAGGAGGTGTAAAATGAACATTGCCATGATCGCTTCGAATTATTTATCGCGATTCAAAACGCGTCACGGTGTCTGTACCAGTCAAAACCAATGGTCTGCACTGAATGCTATTTTAGGTTGTCGCACAAAACAATACGGCCAAATATATTTATCTTGTAAGGATTGCTCTGGTTTAACGAGTCGCTATCAATCTTGCGGACACCGTGCCTGCAATCAATGCCAAAATCATTGCGCTACACAGTGGTTAGCACGACAAGAAAGCAAGCTACTGCCGGTGGAATATTTTATGGTGACCTTCACGTTGCCATTTGAACTTCGAATTTTGGCCCAGCATAATCAGAAAGAAATCTATTCACTTCTGTTTCAATGTGCCGTTTCTACCATCAAAGATTTTGGTCTGAATGATAAAAACTTAGCCGCTGAATTAGCCATGACAGCAATACTGCACACTCACACCCGAAAATTAGATTATCACCCTCATGTGCATATAATTGTGCCGGGCGGAGGTGTTAATAAATTACGTAATGAGTGGCGAAAACTCAAAAATAAATACCTCTTCAATGGTTACAAATTAGCCGCCGTGTTCAGAGGAAGAATGCTCGTAGCTATAAAGCAAGCGGGATTGACGCTCCCTATTACGCCTAAAAAATGGGTCGTGCAATGTCAGCACGTAGGCCAAGGCTTGCCTGCCTTGCAGTATCTATCTCGCTATCTTTATCGAGGCGTTATCAGTAACAAAAATATCGTAAGTGATGACGGTATATTCGTCACGTTTCAATACAAAGACAGCCAAACTGGCGAGTTTAAAAAACGTCGCTTACGTGGTGAGGATTTTATTGCCCTGTTGTTACAGCACACACTTCCTAAAGGTTTTAGGCGGGCACGTGATTACGGATTTTTACATGGTAATGCAAAGCGAATATTAAAATTAGTTCAGTTAGTTTTAAAGGTGTGTGTTCCAATCGAGCAAAAAATAGAGAGACCAAAGTTTATTTGTAAGAACTGTTTTTCACCCATGACCATAATTGGCTTTAAGCGTCCGAATGGCTCACCTGGATAGCTGTGTGACATTAAGGCTGCCAGCCACTTAACTAAGGAGGACCAGGAAAGACGATGAAACACATTTGATTTTTTATCATCTAAAGCGATGAGGCTTACTATCGCCTATAAAAAATGAGAATACTTAAAATGGGCTTTATCCCCTTCTAAGCAATCCGATTTATTCCCTATATAGAGACAACTGGACGGGCTCGTTCAACAATAGGATAAGTCGCGGCTATCGCGCGACTTATCCTTATTCGTTAAATTTATTTTTCAAAGTACTTTGCTATGGGAGAAAAATAGCATAATGCTAAAATTGCACCCTCTCCATAACTTCCAAGGTCGTAGAATATCTGGGAAAGCGGACTAGACACAGCGGTACCCATAGGAACATAGATAGGTATAATAATTATAAAACCTAGCAAAAGAAGTAAGCGGCCCCAGTTCTTAAATAAAAGCAAACCAATTACACTTCCGACCCAGCAAATAATTGCTACAAATGCCCATACCATAAAAAGACCAAATTTAGTGTCACTCCATTCAGGTTCAAGTTGTTCTGCATAGGCTGTAATTTGTTTAGTTATTTCGTTTGGCCATAATAGATCAATAAACATACCAAATAATGTAACTGCCAGAACAGTAATCACTACAACTCTAAATTGATTCTTCGTCATAATTGAAAAGCACTTCCTATATTCTAAATTTGAATTTAACGCCGCCAGCAGGGGCGCAGAATGCGTCCCTCTGGCTGGCTTTGTTAGTTCTTTCTTCTATGGGATCCCGAGATAGCGATCTTTGCAAAGAATACAATATTCTCCTCTTCCCCATATTCAATCCTCTTTACTACTTTGGCTAATGGGAATACAAACCCACCGTCATCTGAATACAACATGTAGGTTGATTCCATTCCAAACTCAATGGTTTTAATTTTTTCATTGACTGCTACAGCACCTGCATAACCTAGCCAATTGTAATCAATTTCTGAGTTTTTTCTAATTACTTCACCCAAGTAACTACCACACCTATGAGTAAGGTTTATTGATTCACTAATTGTCATTTGGTTGATATTTTGGCGGCCCAAGTATTCATCTAAATATTCCAGACTATCAACCGAGAAATCCATATTTTTATCTAGTAAAAACTCAATGTCGGGAATAGGGCTGTCCGTATTAAGTAATAACTCTGAAGAAAGCTCTTCGCAATCTTCGTTAACAAATTCTGGCTTTAATGTTTCTAATGTCACAGTTTTTCTCCTTGAACTAACGCCCGCCACACAGGCGAGCAACTTGTTGCGAGTCAAAGGCACGGAGTGCCTGTT
>OLII01000134.1_pt1 | contig 27710 bp, 23 predicted proteins | sample 1609481 | NCBI WGS metagenome assembly OLII01 (sample SAMN05416859, study PRJEB24817) | seawater metagenome | isolation source: Sea water | place: Canada:Atlantic | collected 2013-11 | reverse complement strand
CTTATATGCTACGTTATTGATTTTAAAAATAGAATAACTATTCTCTGCAATCAATACCTTGCCTCTAAGCCCTTAAATTCTCGCTAAGCGATCACTTTCTTAGACGGAATGGTATTAACTATTAAAAACCACATTGTTTCCCTTGGTTCTTATTTTTCAACCAAACATGTAAAGGCGCAAAGTAATCTAGGATGGCACTTGCATCCATTTGCTCATTACCTGTTACGACTTTATAAGCTTGTTGCCAAGGTTGGCTAGAGCCCATTTCTAACATGGTATTAAGCGCTTTACCGGCTTCTTTTGAATTGTAAATTGAACAACGGTGAATTGGATCAGTATTACCTGAAATTTCACATAATGCGCGGTGGAATTCAAATTGTTGAATGTGCGCTAAGAAATAACGGCTATAAGGTACGCCACCAGGTACATGATATTTAGCACCAGGGTCAAATGCATCAGCATCACGTGCAATAGGAGCAGTTACACCTTGATATTTCTCGCGTAACTCCCACCATGCATCATTGTAGTTTTCTGGCGTTACTTCACCTGAGTAAACTTTCCAGCGCCATTGATCGACCATTAAGCCAAATGGGATAAAAGCAATTTTATCAAGCGCTTGCTTCATTAATAAACCAATATCTTTGGACTCATCAGGGATGGTATCAATTAGCCCAATTTCTTTCAGGTATTTAGGGGTAACTGAAAGGGCAATGGTGTCACCAATGGCTTCATGGAAACCATCATTAGCACTGTTTTGAAAGAATACTGGTTGATCTTTATAAGCACGTTGGTAGAAGTTGTGTCCAAGTTCATGATGAATTACGTTAAATTCTTCACCAGTCTTTTGGATACACATCTTAATACGGATATCGTCTTTAGCATCAAGGTCCCATGCGCTAGCGTGACATCTTACATCTCTGTCTGCAGGTTTGGTAAATAGTGAACGAGTATAAAAAGTCTCAGGTAATGGGTCAAAACCTAAAGAAGTAAAAAACTTCTCTGCGCCACGTACCATTTGAACTTCATCATAATTATGAGCTGCTAATTGCTTAGTGACATCATAACCAGGATCTGCATCTTCAGGGGCGACTAATTCATAAATATTTCCCCAAGATTGCGCCCACATGTTACCGAGTAAATGTGCAGGAATAGGCTTGTCTTGTGGTACTTTATCAGTACCGTAAGTTTCACCTAGCTCGCTACGTACATAACAATGTAAATCATCGTATAATGGTTTTACTTGTCCCCATAAACGGTCTAATTCTTTTGCGAAGTCATCAGCTGGCATATCGTAATTTGAACGCCACATTGCGCCTAAATCTTTATAACCTAGGCCTTTTGCTCCTTCATTCGCAAGCTCAGCTTGGCGAGTATATAAAGGTTTCATTTCAGGACTTACTTCACGCCAGCCAGACCAGAGCTCAAGTAGCTCATCATAGTCACGAGAGTTTGCCATTTTTGAAGACATATCTACTAAGCTAAGCTTTTCGCCCGCTTTAGTGGTATAGGTTCCTTTACCATAAATACTGCCAAGCTTAGCGCCAATGGTTGCTAACTCCGCAGATTTCTCTGCATCTTGTGGAGCAGGCATTACTAAACTTTGTTTTAAGTAATTTAACTGGCGACGCTGGGTTGCATTAACTTCAACATTATCAAAAGTCGCTGCTTGCATTGCATATCTAACACCAGCATCAGTAGATTTTTGATCTGCATCTGCAGAAAGGGATGCGGTATCTTCAGTAATAAAGTTGGCGTAAATCCAAGCAGCGCGAGCTCCCTCTAGGTTAAGCTTAACCATCTCTTTAGCTACATCATCTAAAAATACTTGCGCATCAGCAGCGGTTAAAGTTGCTTGTGAACTTACCTTTTCAGTTTTTGCTACAGGTTCCTGTTGGCTTGCTTCTTGGTTACACGCAGTTAACGATGCGGCAATTACTAAAGCAAGACCTGTAAACTTAAATGTTTTTTTAATCTGTTTCATTTTTATAATCATTATTGATAAGAAGTTATTAGGTAGAGTTAGTATATAAAATTGAGTTCTTGATACAAAGGGAATCTACTAAATAGTTATTTAAGTTAAGGCTACTGAATTTTAGGCAAAAAAAAGCTCACCTAAAAAGGTGAGCAAACTACAACATGAAACTAGGACATGAAATAACATAAACAAAAACAACACTATAAAAGGGAGACAACATGAACAAGCAGTGAATAAATTTACTTGTTTGTTGAAACTGAGATAATCATAATCCTTCTCTCTGTGTATTACTGTATAGATAGCGTAACGATTTGTAATAGTGTTAGTTTGCTTAGTACATTTTAACTTATGCAATATAGGCATGGATAAAAGCTTGACCTCTTTACAAAAAATACGGTATTTTAAACATGTGTTTTAACTGACTGTTTGTATTTTAAACAATCAAGCCGCAAGCCATTGTAAGTGGGATTATGAGTACTAAAAATAAAATATTAGATGCCGCTGATGTACTATTTGCCGATACCGGTTTTAATGGGACTTCATTAAGAGAAATTACTAGCCAAGCCAATGTAAATTTAGCGGCAGTAAACTATCACTTTGGTTCAAAAAAAGAATTAATCAAAGCGGTAATGTCTCGTTATATGGATGAGTTATCCCCGCAATTAGAGTCCGCGTTGTCAGCAATTTGCCAAGCAGAGCACAAGCCAAGTTTGCATGATGTGTTTTCTGCATTTGTTGGACCACTGCTTAACCTGAACGATTTTAAACAAAATGGCACCAGTACTTTCTTGCAGTTGCTAGGTCGCGGTTATACTGACAGTCAAGGTTTCCTCCGTTGGTTTTTGACAACGCAGTATCCAGAAGTTTTTACTCAATTTACGAAAGCAGTAAAAATTGCTTACCCAGAGTTAAGCACAGAAGAAATGTTTTGGCGTTTGCACTTCACCATGGGAACTATTGTTTTTACCATGTCTTCAAGTGAAGCGTTAATCGATATTGCCCAGAACGACTTTAACAACCAGCTAGATATCGCCGGGGTTATTGAAAGGGTTATTCCGTATGTTGCCGCAGGTGTTGCTGCACCCATAAATAAAGTGAGTTAGTTTTCTTAAACCAATAGTTTTTATATTGTTGGTATTCACGATATATAGGCGCGTTATTGTTAGCTTGAGCTAATAATAACGCGCTTTTTCATTTAATCAGCGCTAACTCTGTTTTTACCAAGTTTTTGTATTATAATCCGCCTCAATAATGCCAAGGGCATTTGCTAACGTTTCTTTTGAGTATTTCTAGGGTTTAGGTGACATATGAGTGTTGATGCTATTGGCTTATCGGCTGATTTATTAAAAGCAGTTAAGGATTGTGGTTATAAAAATTTAACTCCTATTCAACAAGAGGCTATACCTGTTATTCGTCAGGGGGTAGATGTCTTGGCTAGCGCTCAAACAGGCACTGGGAAAACGGCTGCCTTTAGTTTGCCAATTCTTGATGCTATTGCAAAAGCTAACCATGCCGCAAACAGCGCTAGTGATAATCAAAATGAAAAAAGTGCATCAGGGCAAGGGATTAGAGCATTAATATTAACACCAACACGTGAACTGGCTAATCAAGTTGCAGATAACATCAAACAATTCAGCCACTTTTTACCGGTAAAAAGTGGTGTTGTTTATGGTGGCGGTAAAATGGCATCACAAACCAATATGCTAAAGCAAGGTTTAGATATTTTGGTTGCTACACCTGGTCGCTTGCTAGAACACTTAGCGTTGAGAAATGTAGACTTATCTCAAGTGAAGTTTCTTGTGTTAGATGAAGCAGATCGCATGTTAGATATGGGTTTCTTAGCTGATATTGAAAAGTTAATGCTGTCAATTAAACATAATCACCAAACGTTAATGTTTTCAGCGACATTTTCCGAGCGTGTTAAATCATTAGCCAATCAATTATTAAAAACACCGAAAACGATCAGTGTTGCTAAGCAAAACACCACGTCAGGAAAAATTAAACAAGCCGTTTATTGGGTAAGTGAAGCGCGAAAACGTGAATTACTTTCTGAACTAATTGGTGTAAATAACTGGCAACAAGTGCTGGTCTTTGCTGGAACGAAAGAAAGTGCCAACTTATTAGCAAAAGAATTAAAGCTTGATGGTATTAAAGCCGCGCTATGTCATGGCGATAAGACTCAAGGCGCGAGAAACAAAGCGTTAGAACAGTTTAGCGAAGGTAAAGTGCGTGTGTTGGTTGCGACTGATGTTGCCGCTCGCGGTTTAGATATTGAAAACCTTGCCTACGTAGTTAATTTTCATTTACCTTTCTTAGCTGAAGATTATGTTCACCGCGTAGGTCGAACAGGTAGAGCAGGCAAGTCAGGGACAGCTATTTCACTGGTAAGCCCGAAAGATGAGCGTTTTCTTGGTAATATCGAAGAGTTAATTGGTCGACAATTTGAACGAATTATTGTTCCTGGTTATGAGTTTAATCGTCAAGAGGCAGATGCTTATCAAGAAGCTACGGTTAAGCGTGAAAGTAAGAATAGATACCGGGCAACTCAAGAAAAGAACCAGCAACTAGCTAAAAAAGAGCTGAAAACTAAAGCCAAACAAAAAAACAAATCGGCGAGAACAAGTAGTAAATACAGCAGTAAAATTAAAAAGAAGCGTTAATTCTTAACTACGATGGCCACGAATAAACACAGAGAAGAATTGGCAGCAATGACGGAAACTCCTTTTAATCAAAGGCATTGTTGCTGGTTTTGTGGTGAACCCAATCAAGTGCACGTTATCTTTCCTCCGCATCAAACGCTTTCTTCGTATCATAAAAAAAAGCACTTAGTGTTAAATTGCCCACATCCCGTCATTGCTGTGCCAAGTTGTAAGGAATGCCAAGGTTTTGCGAATAAGGCCAATGAAAATAATATCTGGTCAGTAAACGCTTCGGTAAAAAAGCAGCTGTTAGGTAAATATGCTAAAGATCTAGCCATTGGGGTAAATTGGACACCACAAGAATTAGCGTCTAGCGAATTTGAAGAAGGTAATTTTGCCGGCTTTGCTCGCAGCGCTTGGTTTATTTATGAAGTAGCAAGAGGGCGGGTTAACTTTGTTGGTTGGCCCTTGGTTGCTAACGGCCTTTTACTCGATGAAGGTAAAGCTGAACAAGAAAGCTTTTGCTTTGATGGTGTTGACTACCCTGATATATCAGATGCGATAAGTCATTATGCCAATATATTTTTCTTAGATAGGCATTATTTTTCAGCCGTGCTTCAGCAAGTCAGTAATGGCATGATTAGTCAGCAATCATTTGCCAAAGCGGTTCGTTTTTGCCGGTTATTAGTCAATGCTACACCAAATGAATTAAAGTCTGCTTTTAAGGAGCTGCAAAGCAACTCTGTTCAATAAGCTTTAATAAGTTAACTTAGACAACTGTCAACTGAGTTACAGAGTGCACTTTCTTCCGGTACAAGGTTTCATCTGCACGTTCAAATAAGCTGGTCTCACTGTCTGCTCTGTTCATAAACGTTGAGCCAAGACTGCAACCTAATTGGTATTTGGCTAAGGATGCATTATTGCTTAATGCTTGGTTTATTCTTGTTTCAATAATCGCTAATGCAGTTTCGTTAGCATTTTCAACAATAATGGCAAACTCATCGCCACCAAATCTGAATAGGCTATCAGAGTCTCGCACACATTGGCGTAAAATACTGGCAAACTCTTTTAAGACAAAGTCGCCAACAGCGTGGCCATAGTTATCATTTATCGCTTTAAATTTATTTAAATCGCCAAGTACTAAGCCAACCAAGCTGTGATGTCTGTTGGCATTATGCATTGCCCGCTTTAATTGCTCGTCAAAATGACGTCTATTACCCAGGCCTGTTAAAGCATCTTGCATTGCTAATTGCATGGCTTGATAGTATGCAATAGCATTATTAAGAGGATGCAATAGACACTGATGCAGCTGTTCTAAAACTTTATGATTAGTCAGACTAATCGGGCTATTGATACCGTAACTTAACGTACCAATAAAATTGCTGCCTATTCTTAAATCAAAGCGTCGTTCTTGTTTAGCCTTTCGACTACCACGAAGTGTTTTATTTAAGTTTGGGCTTTTAAAATAAAGTCCAGAGAAGTCTACGTATCGAGCAGCTTGTGCAGCGAACATCTTAATCAACTCATCAATATCTAATGTTGTTTGTAGTTGAGAAACAAGTGCTAACGTTTTGCTTTTATCAAAAATTGTATTAGTTAATGTCTCAGCTGTCAGCGCATCAGCGCTCAATGAACTATAGGTATTGAAAGGTGAAAATCTATTATCAAGTACGTTTAGTGTCTGCATACAACAACCCCATTTACTTTATGCTATTGCGCAAGAGAAACCTTCAATGCTAAAGAGGTTCTTTTGACGCTAACTTATATAACTTCAATAAAGCAAAAAATGTACCACTTAATTAAAAAGGTGGTTTTTTGTTAGACTTTAACAAATGATAATTTCACATCACGGCTTAACTAGTTGAAATGTCTTTTTTTATTGTAAATATGCTAAAAGGCTAGGTACACTGAGATAAGATAAGTTTATTACCATGTAGAAGCTGAGAGAAAATAACGGCAATATATTGCCGCTTAGCCACATTACTGTCACTCAAGCTATAATGAGTGGTAATAAACAAAGTGTTTAGCTACGTAGAGAAGGAAGTTTTGTGAGCGGGTATTTTGAAATTCTTGCAATATTAACATGTGCTGTTTTTGTCGTTTGGTTATTTCGTCGTTTGAAATTACCCGCGATATTAGCGTATTTAGTGGCCGGTATGATTGTCGGTCAGCACGGTTTAAACATTGCCAATGATCAAGTTGACTACGACCATTTTGCCGAGCTTGGTATAGTTTTCTTACTCTTTACTCTCGGTTTAGAGTTCTCATTACCGCGCCTCATGGCGATGCGCAATCTCGTTATTTCTGTGGGTAGCTTGCAAGTTGGTATCTCTTTGCTGCTATTTATGATTTGTGGGCTGTTTTTTGGTTTAAGTTTTCCTGCTGCTTTTGTCGTGGGTAGCATACTTGCGTTATCTTCTACTGCGATAGTCATAAGACAGTTAAGTGAGACCGGCGCAATGAAACGTAAATCGGGTCAACTTTCTGTCGCCATCCTGCTTTTTCAAGATGTTGCCGTTGTTCCTTTATTAATTATTATTCCAATGCTTGCCCTTGATAGTCAAAGTTCGATGGTATGGGCATTAATGCTCGCTATGGTGAAGGGAGTGGTTGTCGTCGCTTTACTATTGTTAATAGGCAAGTGGTTACTACCAAAAGTCTTTAATATCATTGCGCAGGTACGAACAGATGAGTTGTTTGTACTTACGACCTTATTAGTGACGCTATTAGCTGCCGCTTTTACCCAGTGGTTTGGTTTATCTATGGCCTTAGGCGCGTTTTTAGCGGGCATGATGCTTGGCGAGAGTGAATATAAGCACCAACTAGAGGCCGATATTAGACCTTATCGTGACATCTTATTGGGTCTGTTTTTTATCACTGTCGGTATGAAGCTTGATGTAAGTTTATTGCTTTCTTCGCCGTTTAGCCTGTTAAGTTTAATGTTCTGTTTTATGTTGGTTAAGGTACTTGTGATAAAAACACTTGCTGTTAAAGCGGGTGAAGCTAAGAAAGATGCTTGGGCTTCAGGGTTTATGTTGGCACAAATGGGGGAGTTTGGCTTTGTATTGATTGCGTTGGCGAGTCAAAGTCAGTTATTGCCATTAAATGTAGCTTCAATGTTATTAGGTGCGGGTGTTATTAGTATGGCGATCACCCCGTTTATGATGAACAAAGCCCGTTCGTGGGCATTATTTATTAGCCAAGAAAAGTCAGAAGAATCAATCGAGCTATCTGAGCTACCTGAAAATAAAGTATTAGAAAACCATGTTATTATTTGTGGGTTTGGACGGGTAGGGCAAACCGTTAGTCGCTTTTTAAAGCAAGATAAAATTGATTTTGTTGCTATCGATATTGACCCGCTTCGCACGCAAAAAGCAAGAGAGGCAGGTGAGAAAGTTTTATTTGGCTCATCTCGTCAAACAGAGATACTGAATGCGGCTTGTTTAGCGAAGGCTAAATTAGTAGTCATTGCTTTTGGTGATGATAAACAATCACTTGAGGTTATTCAAAAAGTAAGGAGCATGAATGAAGGTGTACCTATTTTGGTGAGAACACGTAATGATGACCAACTGAATACCTTACAAGCTGCAGGCGCTAATGAAGTTGTCCCTGAAAGCTTAGAGGGCAGTTTAATGCTTGTCTCTCAGGTCTTATCATTATCAGGTGTACCATTTTCTCGGATTATGCGCCGCGTGCAAAAAGAGCGAAAGAATCACTACAACCACCTACATGGTTTTTTTCAGGGAGAGCAAACAGATATGAGCCCTGGCGCTATTGATAGAATTGAATTCGCTCATGGTATTCTTATCAACAATAATTCATTTGCATGTGGTAAGACGCTCGGCGACCTTGATTTACAGCAACGTCGAGTTCATGTTGTTGCTTTGCACAGAGCAGGTATAGAAACAGAGTCACCATCATTAGATACTGAGCTGGAAAACCAAGATACCCTTGTTGTTAGAGGAAAGCCAAGAAGAGTAGAGCGCGTCGAGCGCTACATCCAAGAGGGGAATTAGTGTTTAGCTAGTCCGATAAAAAGCCAGACTTAGTTAGCAGAGGTGGTTATATCTCTAAAAACGTCCTAATGGCTTTTTCTTGCTCCATTGCATCAGCAAACCCCAATTTTATTAACTCACCACAGAAATTTTTTTCGAATAATAGGTAGCTAATGATACTTGATTCAGAATCATTGCTAATGCCTACACCACGTAAAAGTAGGCGAATAGACATGGGTAGATCATGATAATATTTGGTCGCAATGGCATTAAAATCATGACTTGGGTTAATGACAAAACTATCAATATGCTGCAATCCTTCATTTTCTGCTCGGTTTTGAGCGGATATCAGTTTTAACGTTTTATTAATGCGTGTCATACGCTCTAGATCACTGTGCATGGTATCAGCAAAAATAGAATCTAATAGGTGACCCGCGATGGTTGCTGTGCTTGGTGGGTGGGGGGTATTCTCTTTTTTGTGTCTCTGCTGTTTCGGTTGATCAACACTAATAACAAAAATCTTCTTAGCACCTAGATGAATCGCTGGACTTAAAGGTGATAGTTGATGCACAGAGCCATCACCAAAATGTTGGTCTTTTATTTTTACTGAAGGGAAGACCATAGGGATTGCCGCGGATGCCATTAAATGTTCCGTGTTCAGTTGACTGATTTTGCCACGCCTTTTAGCTCTGGTCCAAGGCTCAGACTTTCCATCAGATTGGTAAAAGCTTATGGAGTCGCCATTACTATAACTTGATGCAGTTATTGATACTGCTGATAAGTAGCCCCGTGCAATATTATTATCGATGCGATGAAAATCTAAAATTTGGTTTAGTAACACCCGAAGTGGCGCATTATTAAGTAAGCTTCGAGGGCTTTTGTTGGCATAATCAGCTTGAAAACTTGCTAACATTCCTCGACTAATATGGCTAAATACTTTTGTCGGTTCACTGTGATATATACTCGATATGTTAAAGTTTTTCCAAGCCCACTCTAGCTTCTTCACTCCTAATTGAAAGCACGATGCGTAGCAGGCTAACGATGTTGTATTGATAGCGCCTGCAGAAGTGCCGGAAAGAATCGGAAAAGGAATACCATGGTTTCTAGGAATAAACTTTGAAATCGCAGATAGCACACCTACTTGATAAGCAGCTCGAGCTCCGCCGCCAGTAAGTACTAAGGCATTATTACTATTAAGGTAGTTTCGTTTTATGGTCATAAAATACTAAATTATTTTTATTATGATTCAATTTCTTAACAATCTTCAATAAGTTAAGTGTATGTGCTTTTTATTTACTTCGCTAGCCAATGATGAGGGATTTATCTAAAGAAAGTGTTTGAAGGGGATATTTTTGGCAAAAAAAAGCCAGCTAAGCTGGCTTTTTAAAATGACATAGAATTATTAAATAGTATTGCTGTACTCATCCATTTTTATTGCTAAAAGGTATTAACGTCTACTTTTAAATAATTTATTAGCTACTTACGCGAGCGTTAGCAGCATCAATCAATGGTTGCGATCCAGTTTGAATTAACGAAAGGTTAGCAGAAACAACTTTCTTTGGTAATTTAGAAATCATCAAAGAGCCTGTTTTCACTGAACCAGAGGTTGCAGCAAACTCTAATAAGTTCTGTCCATTACACTGAATACCGTTGAAGATACGACGAATTTTTAATTTATTCGTCTTTAAAAATGAACGCATGCGTTTCTTGTCATCGGTTGCTACGTACTCACAAATACTTGTCGCAATGTCAGCAGCTTTTGCCGTTGGGGTCGTTACAGCAGACGCTAATGTTAAAACAGTGATGGTTGAAGCTATTAATAATTTTTTCATTTTATAAACCTTTTATAATTGAGTTAATAAAAGAAAAAACCACGGGATGTACCTATTAACGAGGTGACTCCGCTGTCATAGATTTAGTTGAATTATTTCAATTAAACCCTTAGACCGGTGGTTTTGCGTAACACGTTTTCGCGTGTTTTGCCTTTTCTTTGTCAAGATTAAGTATCACGCAATTGTAACCAAAGTGCAAGGGGGCGGGTCTTTTCAACATGATTTTTAGCAGATGGAATGAAAAATCATCGGTTATATCTTTAAACCTTTACTTGCTTGAAAAAAAGACAACACCTTGAAAGGTATTGTCTTTCTCTCTGAGCACTTTCAATCATATTTTGCCAAAAAGAGAGTGTATGAATAGAATTTTTTTGGTTACAAAATTGTACAAAAAATTGCAAATAATTAAAATTTCATCTCTGGCACGTCACCAGAAACAACCAGTTCACCTTCGGTTAACTTAATTATTTCTTCAACACTCACACCTGGGGCACGTTCTAATAAGTGGAATTTACCGTCTTTAATTTCTATAAAAGCTAAATCCGTTAATACTTTTTTAATACAACCCCTACCTGTTAACGGTAGAGAGCAGCTTTTTAGTAACTTAGAAACGCCATGTTTTGAGGCATGGGTCATCGTGACGATGATATTATCAGCACCAGCAACTAAATCCATCGCACCACCCATGCCTTTAATTAACTTGCCTGGGATCATATATGAAGCGATATTACCATTTACATCTACTTCAAATGCCCCTAAAACGGTTAAATCTACATGGCCACCACGGATCATGGCAAAAGACTCGGCAGAGTCAAACACGGAAGCACCTGTTGCCATAGTAACCGTTTGCTTTCCTGCATTGATTAGGTCAGCATCAATTTCTTCTTCTGTTGGAAACTGCCCCATACCTAGCAAACCGTTTTCTGATTGCAGCATGACTTCGATGTCGTCGGGAACATAGTTTGCGACTAAGGTTGGGATACCAATGCCTAAGTTAACGTAATATCCATCACGTAATTCTTGTGCTACGCGTTGGGCGATTTGTTCTCTTGTTAAAGCCATTGTCTTCTCCTATGCCTGACGCTTGTCTGCTGGACGAGTGGTACGTTGTTCTATACGTTTTTCAAAGTTGCCTTGAATTAAACGATCTACGTAAATACCAGGGGTATGAATTTGATCAGGATCTAACTCACCAACTTCAACAATTTCTTCGACTTCAACAACCGTTATTTTACCGGCCGTTGCAGCCATTGGGTTAAAGTTACGTGCTGTTTTTCGAAAAACTAAGTTACCGTATCTATCGGCTTTCCAGGCTTTTACAATGGCAAAGTCGCCAACAATAGATTCTTCTAAAATGTAATCACGGCCATTAAAGTTACGTTCTTCTTTGCCTTCGGCCACGGGAGTACCAACACCTGTTGCAGTAAAGAAAGCTGGAATACCGGCACCACCGGCACGCATTTTTTCAGCTAGAGTACCTTGAGGGGTTAATTCAACTTCTAATTCTCCCGCCATCATCTGACGTTCGAATTCAGCATTTTCACCAACATATGAAGCAATGATTTTTTTAATTTGACGGTTTGGTAATAATACCCCTAAGCCAAAATCATCGACACCACAATTATTCGATACTAAAGTTAAGCCTTTGGTACCTTTACGTTTAATTTCACCAATCAAATTTTCGGCAATACCACATAAGCCAAAGCCACCTGCAATAACTGTCATGTTGTCAGTTAGTCCTGCCATGGCTTCTTCATAGCTTGACACTACTTTGTCAAATCCCGCCATTATATTCTCCTCGTTCTTATTTGATTTTTAGATGCTAACCCAATGTCGGTTAAGTATTTCTTTGTGCTAAAAATGCTGTTGATACTTTAGATACCGGTGGCTTGCCAAGCTTATCGCTAATAAACCAACCCGCTTTTAATAGTTGTTGAAAATCGATACCAGACTGTATGCCTAAACCATTGAGTAAATAAACTACATCTTCAGTGGCAACATTGCCTGAAGCGCCCTTAGCATAAGGACAGCCACCTAGACCTGCAATAGCACTATCAACAACGGATATCCCGCATTGCAGCGCAGCGTAAATGTTTGTTAACGCTTGACCATAGGTATCATGAAAATGTACAGCAAGCTTTTCCTTAGGTACATGGGCGCTAACGGCCTGTATCATTTGAGTTACGGTAGCAGGAGTACCAACGCCAACGGTATCACCGAGGGAGATTTCATAGCAGCCTAAATCAAGTAGTTTTTTAGCGACCATGGCTACTTGCTCTGGCGCAATATCTCCCTCATAAGGACAGCCGACAACACAAGATACATAACCACGCACTTTTATATTGGCTTGCTTAGCTTCGTTAATGATTGGCATAAAGCGCTCAATACTTTCAGCAATTGAGCAATTTATATTTTTTTGACTAAAGCTTTCTGAAGCGGCGGCAAAGATAGCAACTTCATCAGCATTAACAGCAATAGCGGCTTCATAACCTTTCATGTTAGGCGTTAATGCTGCATAGGTAACTTCAGCTTTTCGCTTTATTGTTTGGAAAACCTCAGTTGAGGTTGCCATTTGTGGTACCCACTTAGGTGAAACAAAGCTACCACTTTCGATATAGCTGACACCAGCATCGCTTAGTAACTCTATTAAAGTGACTTTATCGCTAGCACTTACCGGCAGCGCTTCATTTTGTAAACCATCTCGAGGACCTACCTCAACAACTTTTACCTTACTAGGTACTAGTTCACTTAAAGATTTCGCGGAAACTGTCATTATCAATCCTCAACATCGTTGGCAGAAAAAGCTAATAACTCAGCGCCACCATCAACCATCTCTCCAGCACTGAAAAATACTTCATTAACTACACCGTCGCTTGGCGCTTTGATGGTGTGCTCCATCTTCATCGCTTCCATAATCACCAATGGCTGATCTTTATTCACTTTTTCACCGGCTGCCACTAACACACTGACCATAGTACCGTTCATTGGCGCAGTTAAGCCGCCATGGCTATCATCACCTTGGTTTTGACCATAATCAGGTAATACTTGGCTAAAGTTAAACACGCCATGTTCTTGGTATAGGCTAATGTTATTAGCATTTTGAGCAACAATAGTTTGGCTACGGTGACCATCTATCGTTACCGTAATACTTTCACCATTGATTTCACCTTGGCAATCAAAAGTTTGTTTATGATTATTTTCATCAGTAATCGAAATTAGATAATAACTTGCACTCGCTTGACGTTTTTGTTCAATCTCAATGAAGTACTCAAGGTCGTTATGAGCCAATGTTAAATTTCGGCTGTGTGCTTCATTCAACCGCCAAGCATTGGTGGTATGCCATGGAGATTGTGGGTCATTACTTAATGCGGCTTTAGCTTTAGTTTCATTACTAAGTGACAGTATTAAGTACAATGCTGCCGTTGGTAATTGTTTGTCGAATAATTCATCTTTGGCTTTAGTCGCCTTATGAAAAATTTCTTGATGATTTTTTTCGATAAAACCAGTATCAATATCTTCGCTGGCGAAAGCTTGTGTGGTGGCCAAGTTATATAAAAAATCGATGTTAGTGGTAACACCATCAATACGATATTCACGTAGCGCTTTTGTTAAACGTTGTAGTGCCTTCTCACGATTTTCATCCCAAACAATAAGTTTGGCAATCATAGGATCATAAAAGACACTGACTTCATCACCTTGGCGAACACCCGTATCGATACGAACATGCTCACTTTCAACAGGAGTTTTTAACAAACTCAGTTGCCCGGTTGCAGGTAAGAAATCATTATTGGGATCTTCAGCGTATATCCTTGCTTCGAATGCATGGCCGTTTAACGTTAATTCTTCTTGCTTTTTCGGCAGCAGTTCACCGGCAGCAACACGTAATTGCCATTCAACCAGATCTTGTCCTGAAATCATTTCAGTCACAGGATGCTCTACCTGTAAACGCGTGTTCATTTCCATGAAGTAGAATGAACCATCGACATCAAGTAAGAATTCAACAGTTCCCGCACCTTGATAGCCAATAGCTTGTGCAGATTTTATTGCTGACTCACCCATTTTGCTGCGAAGGAATTCACTCATGCCAAAAGCAGGGGCTTCTTCAATGACTTTTTGATGGCGACGTTGCACAGAACAATCGCGTTCAAATAAATACACCGCATTTTGGTGGTTATCACAAAATACTTGAATCTCCACATGACGAGGCTGTGTCAGGTACTTTTCAACCAGCATGGTGTCATCACCAAATGAAGATAATGCTTCACGCTTTGCCGCAGCAAAGCCTTCAGAAAACTCTTGCTCATTCCATACTTGGCGCATACCTTTACCACCACCACCTGCAGTAGCTTTCAGTAAAACGGGATAGCCCATGTCGTCAGCGGCTTGCTTAATTGTTTGCTCGCTTTGGTCGTCACCATGATAGCCAGGTACTAAAGGTACTTGTGCTTTTTCCATTATATTTTTGGCAGCAGACTTTGAACCCATCGCTTCAATAGCTTCAACTGGCGGACCAATAAAAGTGATCCCTTCGTTAGCGCATGCACGGCAAAAATCAGCATTTTCCGATAAAAAACCATAGCCAGGGTGAATCGCTTGGGCACCAGTGCGCTTTGCTGCGGCTATAACTTTATCAGCAACTAAATAACTCTCACGAGAAGGTGATGCGCCAAGGTAGACCGCTTCATCTGCCATATGAACGTGAAGGGCGTCTTTGTCTGCATCAGAATAGACGGCGACGGTTAATACGCCCATTTTTTTTGCTGTTTCAATAATGCGGCAAGCAATTTCACCACGGTTAGCAATTAATATTTTACTAAACATTTATTTATCCTTCGCTGTCTTTACTTAGCTTTATTAGCAGCTGTTGATTCATTTTGTTGCCAACTTGGCTTACGTTTTTCAAAGAAAGCACTAAGACCTTCTTGCCCTTCATCTGATACTCGAATGCGAGCAATACGCTCACTTGTGTCACTTAGCAATTGTTCATTTATATCTTGATAAGCGACATCAAAAGCGAGTTGCTTTGCTTGTCTCATTGCTTGAGGGCTATTGCTAAGTAAAGTCGAAATCATGTTCTCTACTGCACTGGGTAGTGCATCCATCTCAACAACTTCATCAACAAGTCCTAATTGCATCGCTTTATCAGCAAAAAAACGTTCTGCGGTTTGAAAATAGCGACGAGATGCTTTTAAGCCAATAGCATTGACAACATATGGACTTATTGTTGCCGGAATTAGACCAAGCTTTACTTCGCTCAAACAAAAGCTTGCTTTGTTGCTGGCAATGACAATGTCACAACAGCTGGCAAGACCTACAGCGCCACCAAAGGCCGCGCCTTGAATTTTAGCAATAGTGGTTTGCGGTAAAAAATTTAATGCTTTTAGCATTTGCGCTAAGGCATTAGCATCTTTAAGATTATCTTCATAAGAGTAACCGGCCATACGCTTCATCCAGGCGAGATCAGCGCCAGCGCTGAAACTTTTGCCGTTTGCAGCAAGAACCATAATCTTGATGTCATCACGTTGGGCAATTTCATCAAAAATATCGGTTAGTGTTTTAATAATGGCGTCATCAAATGCATTATGTTTCTCAGCATTATCTAAGGTGACGGTTGCTACGCCAGAATCGTTAACACTGAAAAGCACTTTATTTGAAGTATTTGTGTCAATAGACATACGTTTTCCTTTAGGTATAAACATTAGCTTTTAATTAATGAAGGCTAATGTTTTGGCATGCTACATTCTAAAAATACCAAACTTAGTATCTTTAATAGGTTTGTTAAGTGATGCTGAGATGGCTAAACCTAACACTTGGCGTGTGTCTGCTGGGTCAATAATACCGTCATCCCACAAACGAGCTGAGGCATAATAAGGATGCCCTTGGTGTTCATAGTCATCGATAATCGGCTGTTTAAATGCGCTTTCTTCTGCTTCAGACCAAGTTTCACCAAGCTTCTCTTTTTTATCTCGAGTAACTTGAGCCATTACCCCGGCGGCTTGCTCACCGCCCATCACTGAAATACGAGCATTTGGCCACATAAATAAGAAGCGAGGGTCATAGGCTCGACCACACATACCGTAGTTACCAGCACCGAAGCTGCCACCAATTAAAATGGTAAATTTAGGTACTTGTGCCGTCGCTACAGCAGTTACCATCTTGGCGCCATGCTTAGCAATACCACCAGATTCATACTGCTTACCTACCATAAAACCGGTGATATTTTGCAAGAATACTAGTGGGATTTTTCGCTGAGCGCATAACTGAATAAAGTGAGCACCTTTTTCAGCTGACTCACCAAATAGCACGCCGTTGTTAGCGACAATGCCAACAGGGTAGCCAAAGATACTGGCAAAGCCACAAACTAAGGTGTTGCCATAAAGCGCTTTGAATTCTTCAAAATTACTGCCATCAACTATACGGGCAATAATTTCACGTACATCAAAAGGCTGGCGAGTATCTTTGGGGATAATGCCGTAGATTTCTTCGCTTTGATATTCCGGCTCGACAACTTTACTTAGTGATTCGACATTAAGGTTTACTGGTTTAACACGGTTTAAGTTTTTCACTGCCCCACGAGCGATATCTAATGCATGATGATCGTTTTGTGCGTAGTGATCGGTTACTCCTGAAGTACGGCAATGTACATCCGCGCCACCTAAATCTTCTGCGCTAACGACTTCACCTGTGGCAGCCTTTACCAGCGGAGGACCAGCTAAAAAGATAGTCCCTTGTTCTTTTACAATAATAGATTCATCTGCCATGGCAGGTACATATGCACCACCTGCGGTACACGAGCCCATAACAACAGCGATTTGAGGGATGTTGTTTGCTGACATGTTTGCTTGGTTAAAGAATATTCGACCAAAGTGCTCTTTATCTGGAAAAACATCATCTTGGTTAGGTAGGTTAGCGCCACCAGAGTCGACTAAATATATACAAGGTAAGTTATTTTCTTGAGCAATCGCTTGTGCTCTAAGGTGTTTCTTTACCGTTAGCGGGTAATAAGTTCCGCCTTTTACAGTCGCGTCATTTGCCACAATGACACATTCTTGGCCTGAAACACGGCCAATACCGGTGATAATACCAGCTGCAGGTACGTTATCGTCATACACTTTATATGCGGCAAGTTGCGAAAACTCTAGAAATGCTGAGCCAGGATCAAGTAGTGCGTTTACACGATCACGAGGTAATAACTTTCCGCGGTCGGTATGGCGTTTTCGACTTCTTTCACCACCACCAAGCTTTACTTCGCTAAGTTTTGCACGTAAATCATCGATTTGGCTTTGCATGTGCTTAGCGTTATCGACAAAGTCTTGGCTGCGTATGTTAATCTTTGAGGTTATCTTTGCCACGGTAGTGCCTTATAAATTAGTGAGTAACAGTTTACTTTTTTGCCTTGTACTAGGACTCAAGTGCTTCAAACTAAACTATTACTGGTGATCAACTGAATGCTTATTTTTTCATTTAACTTAATAAGTTAAGTTATTATTAATAGTCATTTACCTTAAAACTGTACGGCTAAATTAAAATGAAAAAGCACGGAGTTGACGTTAGTCAATGAGTACTTTTGAAGCATAAATTTGGTTGTACAGTTATTAAAGTGAATGGTTATTTAGATTCGTTAAACAATTCACGACCTATTAACATACGGCGAATTTCTGAAGTACCAGCACCGATTTCATATAATTTAGCATCACGCAATAAACGACCTGCTGGGAATTCGTTGATATAGCCGTTACCACCAAGTAATTGGATGGTATCTAATGCCATTTTTGTCGCTAATTCAGCAGCGTATAAGATAACAGCAGCTGAATCTTTACGGGTTGTTTCGCCACGGTCACAAGCTGCAGCTACCATGTATGCATATGATTTTGCGGCATTCATTTGGGTGTACATATCGGCAACTTTACCTTGTACTAATTGGAATTCACCAATAGATTGACCAAACTGTTTTCTGTCATGAACATAAGGAACAACTAAGTCCATACACGCGTCCATAATGCCTAATGAGCCACCTGATAAAACGACACGCTCATAATCTAAACCAGACATTAATACACGAACGCCTCTGCCTTCATCACCGAGAATATTTTCTGCAGGTACTTCACAATCTTGGAAAACTAATTCACAAGTATTTGAACCACGCATACCTAATTTGTCTAATTTTTGATGGCGAGAAAAGCCAGGGTAATCACGTTCAACGATAAAAGCGGTAATCCCTTTTGAGCCAGCGCTGGTATCAGTTTTGGCATAAATAACATAAACATCAGCATCTGGACCGTTAGTGATCCACATTTTGTTGCCGTTAAGAATATATTTATCGCCTTTTTTGTCAGCACGTAGTTTCATACTCACAACATCTGAACCGGCATTTGGCTCACTCATTGCTAAAGCACCAACATGTTCACCCGTACATAATTTAGGTAAGTATTTTAATTTTTGTTCATGTGAACCATTTTTACGAAGTTGGTTTAAACATAAGTTAGACATGGCGCCGTAACTTAAGCCGACAGAAGCTGATGCGCGACTAATTTCTTGCATTGCGACAATATGTTCAAGGTAGCCTAAACCAGAGCCGCCATACTGCTCTTCTACGGTCATACCGAGCAGGCCCATATCACCAAACTTGCGCCATAAGTCTTTTGGAAACTCATTATCAAGATCGATCTGTTCTGCGCGTGGCGCTATTTCATCACGAGCAAATGCGTTGACTTGATCGCGAATCATATCGACGGTTTCGCCTAAGTTAAAGTTAAGAGAGCTAAATGATGAAATCATGATGTTTCCTTTTTGTTAAACTCAAACTAGCAACTAGTCTGAGCTGGTAACGATTGAATATATATTAGGTGTTTTTATAAAATTTGTTATTTTGTTTGGTTAATTTGTTCAGTTACTTTCTAGTGAGTCTAAGATACTCTGACAGTTATCTTCTAGGTCGTTCAACTCAATAAGTACGGCATTGATATCATCAAGCTGTTGCTTTAAATCATCTTTCTTTTGAACAATTAAAGTCATAATGCTATTTAGCTGAGTCGCACTGGTTTTATCGACATCATAGAGTTCGAAAAGGCGTCCCGTTTCAGCCAGTGAAAAGCCTAATCTTTTTCCGCGTAAAATCAGCTTTAATCGAACTTTATCTCTTTGGTTGTAAATTCGAGTTTGTCCTTTCCTTGTAGGGGAAAGCAGCCCTTGGTCTTCATAAAATCTGATGCTGCGTGTAGTAATATCAAACTCTTTAGACAGGTCACTGATAGAATACTTAATCGATGTCAGTTTTTGGCTCATGCAAATATCTCAAAAATTATTTATTGAAATATAGTATATGAAGTTTACGTTAACGTAAAGATGTGTTGCGTGATAGTTTCACAGGTGAGTTTGTAAAATTAGGTTGATGCCACCTCATGGTAGCTAAACTTATCGGTAATACACTACTAACATACTAAGGGTGTAATTAACTGCTTACACTTTACCGTCTACTGAAAAAAAACGCCTTAAAGTTTACGTTGGCGTAAACTTGTTATTGGGTTAGTCTTGAACAAATATAATTATAAATTCCGGTTAAATTTGTTGGAGAACAAAATGTCATCATCTGATCCTATTGTTATTGTTTCTGCTATTAGAACCCCTATGGGTGGTTTTGGAGGTTGTTTTTCTGGCGTCACTGCCCCTGAACTCGGCGCTAATGCGATTAAAGCTGCGGTTGAACAAGCGAATATCGCTTCAGATCAAATCGACGAAGTGATCATGGGCTGTGTACTTCCTGCTGGGTTAAAACAAGCGCCAGCAAGACAAGCCGCTATTGCAGCAGATTTATCATTATCTACCGTATGTACCACCATTAATAAAGTATGTGGTTCAGGTATGAAGGCCGCGATGCAAGCACATGACGGTTTATTAGCGGGTTCAATTGATGTCGCTGTTGCTGGTGGTATGGAGAGCATGAGTAATGCGCCATACATTTTACCGCAAGCAAGAACAGGTATGCGTATGGGCCATGGCCAAGTTGTTGATCATATGATGCTTGATGGTTTAGAAAATGCTTATGATGGCATTTCAATGGGCTGTTTCGCGCAAGAAACCGCAGATGAAGCCGAGTTTACCCGTGAAGCGATGGATGAGTTTGCTATTCGCTCGTTAACCCGTGCAAATCAAGCGATCGAATCAGGCGCCTTTAAAAGTGAAATAAGCCCGGTAACCGTGAAAAGTCGTCGTAGTGAAGTTGTGGTCGATACCGATGAACAACCAGGTAATGCCCGTCCTGATAAAATCCCATCATTGCGCGCAGCCTTTAAAAAAGATGGCACTATCACTGCTGCTAACTCAAGTTCGATTTCAGACGGTGCTGCCGCATTAGTGATGATGAAGTTATCAGAAGCTGAAAAGCGTGGTTTAACGCCTCTATGTAAAATTGTTGCTCATGCAACACATGCACAAAAGCCAGCTGAATTTACTGTAGCGCCTGTTGGCGCAATGAATAAAGTCCTAGATAAAGCGAATTGGACAGCCGATGATGTTGATCTTTTTGAAATCAATGAAGCGTTTGCCATGGTAACTATGCTGGCGGTTAAAAATATGTCGTTAGATATTAATAAAGTGAATATTAACGGTGGAGCTTGCGCCTTAGGTCACCCGTTAGGTGCAAGTGGTGCACGTATCATGGTGACGTTAATACATGCCTTAAAAAACAAAGCATTAACTGAAGGTGGTAAGCCAAAAGGTGTTGCTTCACTGTGTATTGGTGGCGGCGAAGCAACCGCAATTGCTTTAGAGATGATTTAATCATCTAGCTGAAAGTAACAACTAAATATCTGAATAAGGCGTTGATATATTGAATATATTCAACACCTACCATTCAACTATGCCAAGAGAGAGAAGCTGTTAAAACAACTATTAAATAGCAGCTTTAATATATAGGAACATCTGATGAATTTTGATTTAACCGAAGATCAACAAATGTTTGCTGATACCGCTAAACAGTTTAGCGACAGTGAATTATTACCTAATGCCGCCAAATGGGATTTAGAGCACACTTTTCCAAAAGAAGTCATCACCAAGGCTGGTGAGTTAGGATTTTGTGCACTTTACTCACCTGAAGATGCTGGCGGTTTGGGGTTAAGTCGACTTGACTCTTCAATTATCTTTGAACAACTTGCGATGGGTTGTACCACCACAACAGCCATGATGACTATTCATAACATGGCTACGTGGATGATTGCCACGTGGGGCACAGAATCAATCAAAGCGTCTTGGTGTCCAACGTTAGTCACTGGTGAAAAATTAGCGTCTTATTGTTTGACAGAGCCTGGCTCAGGCTCAGATGCAGCTTCATTGCGCACATCAGCAAAAAAAGATGGCAATGATTACATCATTAATGGCTCGAAGATGTTTATTTCTGGCGCTGGCGAAACTGATGTTCTAGTGGTTATGGTACGCACAGGTGAAGCAGGTGCCAAAGGTGTTTCTGCAGTGGTGATCCCTGCTGATGCCGAAGGGGTTATCTATGGTAAAGCTGAAGAGAAAATGGGCTGGAACGCTCAGCCTACTAAGTTAATTACTTTTGATAATGTAAGAATTCCACAACAGAACTTACTTGCTCAAGAAGGTGAGGGCTTTACCCTTGCAATGAAAGGTCTTGATGGCGGACGTATTAACATTGCCACTTGTTCAATTGGAACTGCTCAGCAAGCATTAAATACTGCGATGACCTACATGCAAGAACGTGAACAGTTCGGCAAACCTATTGCTGCATTTCAAGGATTACAGTTTAAGTTAGCGGATATGGCAACTGAGTTGGTAGCGGCAAGGCAATTAGTTCGGTTAGCAGCTTACAAATTAGATCAAAACGACCCTGAAAAAACCGCTTACTGTGCCATGGCTAAACGCTTTGCCACTGATATTGGGTTTCAGGTGTGTGATGCTGCACTACAAATTCACGGTGGCTATGGCTACATCAAAGAATATCCTTTAGAGCGTCACTTTAGAGATGTACGTGTTCATCAAATTCTTGAAGGAACTAACGAAATAATGCGAGTTATCATTGCCCGTCGGTTGTTAACTGAAGGTGCAGGTCAATTGTTATAAAGAAAAGTATGGTGAGTGAGTTATCTAGGCTCGTTCACTAAATGAATAAAACAATCAAATAAAAATAATAAAGTCGTAAACCGAGGAAAGAAAATGTCAGATTATTCATCACAGTTTTTACAGGTTGAGGTAATAGCTAATAGCGCTGTTATCACCTTTAACAACCCACCAGCTCACACATGGACAGCACAAAGTTTAGCTGACTTACGTGATTTAGTATTAGCATTGAACGAAGATAAAAATATCTATGCGCTAATATTAACCGGTAGCGGTGCTAAGTTTTTCTCTGCGGGTGCTGATCTAAATGTTTTTGCTGATGGTGATAAACAAGTTGCGACAGATATGAGTAATATCTTTGGTCAAGCATTTGAAACCTTATCAACATTTAGAGGTGTTTCTATCTCGGCCATTAATGGTTATGCCATGGGTGGTGGACTGGAAGTAGCGTTAGCTTGTGATATTCGAATCGCTGAAGAGCATGCTGTAATGGCATTACCTGAAGCAAGTGTTGGCTTACTACCTTGTGCTGGCGGTACTCAGAACCTTGCTATTTTGGTTGGAGAAGGCTGGACTAAGCGTATGATTTTGTGTGGTGAGCGAGTTGATGCTAAAAAAGCCGAAAAAATTGGTTTAGTAGAAGAAGTTGTAGGGCAAGGGGAAGTTAAAGGGGCGGCAATTGCACTAGCAGCAAAAGTTTCAAAGCAGAGCCCTGTAGCCGTAACCGCATGTAAGCGATTAATTCAAAAAAATAGAATCATGCCTATTAATAAAGTATTGCCACAAGAGCGTCAGGCATTTGTTGATTTATTTGATTCACTTGATCAAACCGAAGGTGTACAAGCGTTTTTAGAAAAACGTAAACCGATTTGGCAAAATAAGTAGTGGAAAAATAAATAGCGGCAGAATAAATAGTGGAAAAATAATAAACGGCAGAATAAGTCGTTTTTCAACAGTTTAAGCGCAGCATGAAAGTAGGAAAAACAATGACTGATGTAGTTCTTTTTAATGAAGTAGATTGTGAAAACGGCAAAAAGCTTGCCGTAATCACCCTTAACTCGCCAAAATCGTTAAACGCCTTAAGTGGTGACATGATATCACTACTTTACCCGCAGTTGGTGAGTTGGCAGCAACAAGCTGATATTGCTGCAGTATTCTTACAAGGTGAGGGAGAAAAAGCATTTTGCGCCGGAGGTGATATTGTTCATTTATACCAGGCCATGGAAACCAAAACGATTAAAGGTGCTCGCTCACCATCAAATATTGCAGATAAGTTATCAGCAGACAGTGATTATGCCCCTGAGATTGAGCAATATTTTACCCAAGAGTATCAGCTTGACCATTTGATCCACACGTTTAAAAAGCCGTTTGTCGTCTGGGGCAGTGGCATTGTTATGGGTGGTGGTCTAGGTATGTTAGTTGGTGCAAGTCACCGAATTGTTACCGAAAACTCTCGCATTGCTATGCCTGAAATTAGTATCGGCTTGTTCCCTGATGTCGGTGGTAGTTACTTCTTGAATAAGATGCCTGATGCCTGCGGACTTTTTCTGGCCTTAACCGGCACCTCTATTAATGCTGCCGATGCTAAGTATTGTGATATTGCCGATTATTTTATTGAGCAACAATCCAAAGAGCAATTGCTATCTAAACTTAGAACGGTTAATTGGGGGGAAACTATTCCGTTAAACCATGAAAAACTATCAAGTTTGTTGCAGGAGTTTGAGCAAAACTCTATCAGTAAACAGCCTGCCTCGCTGATCCGAGAGCATCAAGGGCTTATTTCTAAGTTGATTGATAAGCCAAGCCTAGCTGAAATTGTTGACGCTATTGTTAATAAAGAAACAGACGATAAATGGTTAAGCCGTGCGCAAAAATCACTAAAAAATGGAAGTGCTTTGAGTGCTCAATTAGCTTACTTGCAATTACAAAAGGGTAGGGGGCTTTCATTGGCAGAATGTTTTAGGATGGAATTAAACCTTGCGGTTAAATGTGGACACTTTGGTGAATTCAAAGAAGGCGTAAGAGCATTATTAATTGATAAAGACTACAGCCCACAATGGCAGTACCCGTCGGTAGATGCCATTGATAAACAAATTACCGATTGGTTTTTTGACAGTAAGTGGCAAAAAGAATCACATCCACTGGCTCAATTGGTATAGGCAGTAGTTGATATACATTGTTGAAAAATGATGAAAACAACGAATAAAAATAAGTAACCTCAACCCGGGTTAAGAGATAAGCTAAGCAACTAAAATCAATAGCATTTTAATTAGCACTAGGCTCTAGCTTGATAGTTTTTCTTAATTCAAGGCAAATTTATTAGCAATAGTTATTCTATTGCTTACGAATTTAACGAAGAAGTAAGGAAAAGTAGCTGCTAGAGAGCTATTTATTATCCCGAGTTGAGGTTAAGTAAAAACGAGTTAACACTAAAAAGGAAATCTCATGGCAAATATCGCTTTTATCGGTTTAGGTAATATGGGCGGCCCAATGGCTATTAACTTAGTTAAAGCGGGTCACAATGTTTGTGTTTTTGACTTGTCAGCGGATGCTGTTGCTCATGTAGTAGAAGAGGGCGCTACCACTAAGAGCACAGCTATTGAATGTGTAACCGGCGCGCAATTTATTATATCAATGCTGCCGGCAGGTAAGCATGTTGATGCAGTTTATTTATCAGCCGACTCGGGTTTAATTAACCACATTGAAAAGGGAAGCTTAGTTATCGATTCATCGACAATTGATGGCGCAACTTCCGTTAAAGTAGCAAAAGCACTGGCTGAAAAAGCTATTAGCTTTGTCGATGCACCAGTTTCAGGTGGTGTAGGTGGAGCCGTTGCGGGTACCTTAAGCTTTATGGTGGGTGGCAGCGATAAAGAGTTCAACCAAGCTCAGCCTATCCTTGAAGCGATGGGGAAGAATATTTTCCATGCAGGAGCACATGGCGCAGGACAAATAGCTAAAGTATGTAACAACATGCTGCTATCTGTATTAATGGTTGGAACCAGTGAAGCGCTACAACTTGGCCTAGCGAATGGTTTAGACCCTAAAATATTGTCAAATATCATGAGTAAGAGTTCTGGTAGTAATTGGACGCTTGATGTATATAATCCATGTCCTAGTGTGATGGATAATGTGCCATCCTCTAATGATTATCAAGGTGGCTTTATGGTAGATCTTATGGCGAAAGACTTAGGTCTGGCGATGGAAACAGCCCTAGCTAGTAAATCGTCTACGCCCATGGGTACTTTAGCGCGTAGCTTATATGCAATGCATGCTGCAGATGGTAATGGTACAAAAGATTTCTCGAGCATATTTAAACTGTTCGATCATAAATAAAATAGCTTGTAAAAGTAAACGAGTAATTAACAGAAATAAATTTGATTAAAAGAATATAAAGTTATGAACCTACAAGATAAAACAATTGTCATCACCGGTGGTGGTCAAGGCTTAGGCCGTACAATGGCATTAAGTTTCGCTAAAAGTGGTGCTAACATCGCGTTAATTGATTTAAATGAAGAACTACTTAAAGAAAGTGTCTCTTTAGTAGCGCAAGAAGGGGTAAAGGCTAACTACTATCTTGCTAATGTCAGTGTTGAAAGTGAAGTTGAATCTACGTTTAAGCAAATAAACGCTGATTTCAAAGGCATTGATGGCTTAGTTAATAATGCTGGTATCTTGCGTGATGGAATGTTTGTGAAAGCAAAAGATGGCGTGGTAAGCAAAAAGATGTCACTTGAAAGCTTTCAATCTGTCATTGATGTGAATTTAACCGGGGTATTTCTTTGTGGTCGTGAAGCAACCGTACATATGATTGAAGCTGGTAAACCTGGTGTAATCATTAATATGTCTTCTATTGCCCGTGGCGGTAATATGGGGCAAACCAACTATGCTGCTTCTAAAGCAGGTGTTGTGGCAATGACGACAACTTGGGCAAGAGAGCTTGGACGACACGGCATTCGTGTAGGGGCTATTGCTCCAGGTGTTATACGTACAGCAATGACGGATGCGATGAAACCAGAAATGCGTGACCGTTTAGAGAAGATGAAGCCTGTTGGTCGCTTAGGTGAAGCAGAAGAAATTGCCCATACGGCGAAATACATCTTTGAAAATGAATTCTTCACTGGTCGAGTGGTAGAGATTGATGGCGGTCTTTGCATGTAACCTTTTGCCGGTTAACTGAGACTTTTATGCATAAAAGCTCACTTATTCACTAATAAAGTGTAATAAATGGGCTTTATTTTGCTGTTTCGTTTACTAATTGAGCGAACAAACCGGTAAGGCTAATAAATCTGTAAATAACCCTTGCGCTCTACAAAACGATCTCTATAATGCGCATCCAGTTCCAAGGGGTTCAGGCAAAAAGCTTAACCAACTGGATGTTTTGATAAGTTATCTACTTACTATTACGGTAAATTTGCTAACTTAACGATTACTTTTAAAAGCCTTTCAAATTAATTTGAAAAACATTTAAAAAAACGTTGACATCAAAACTGAGAAGCGTATCATGCGCATCTCGCTTCGGGGCAACGGCAACGAAGCAAGCTACTTAGGTAGCTCAGGTAAAGAGCGAATGCGACTCTTACCTAACATCTCAATCGAGATGTTTTCTTTAACAATTAGTTATCATGCAATTTGTGTGGACACTCACATTACTGTTGTTTTACATAGTTCGACTCTTTCGAGAGAAGAACAACTAAAACGCTTAATGATGATGTCACACAGATAAATATATACTTATATATGTAATGCGATATCACTTTGCTTTAATTAGTGAATTGGTATCACGACAGAATTCATTGAGCAGTTATGCATCGTTTATCGGTGACGTAACACAAACGATTTTTAATTGAAGAGTTTGATCATGGCTCAGATTGAACGCTGGCGGCAGGCTTAACACATGCAAGTCGAGCGGTAACAGAGATAGCTTGCTATCTGCTGACGAGCGGCGGACGGGTGAGTAATGCTTGGGAATATGCCTTTGAGTGGGGGACAACAGTTGGAAACGACTGCTAATACCGCATAACGTCTACGGACCAAAGGGGGGGATCTTCGGACCTCTCGCCATTTGATTAGCCCAAGTGAGATTAGCTAGTTGGTAAGGTAATGGCTTACCAAGGCGACGATCTCTAGCTGGTTTGAGAGGATGATCAGCCACACTGGGACTGAGACACGGCCCAGACTCCTACGGGAG
>OLII01000133.1_pt1 | contig 27793 bp, 19 predicted proteins | sample 1609481 | NCBI WGS metagenome assembly OLII01 (sample SAMN05416859, study PRJEB24817) | seawater metagenome | isolation source: Sea water | place: Canada:Atlantic | collected 2013-11 | reverse complement strand
CTACACAGAGTAGATCGTCGGCAGCGTCAGATGTGTATAAGAGACAGCCTTTTTTAATTAATTGTTGCTGATATTGATTCCAAGCTTTTTGCAAGTCTTTTTCAGTAAAATTATCTTTTGGATGATTATCGTAATTTACTTCAATGGTAGTTTTTTTATCTTCCTTTTTTTGATGAACACTCTTTAATGAAAGTGAATTGTTTCTTCTTTTAATGTTCTGTAATACAGGTGGTTTAGTAGCTTCAGCTTTTACTTCAAGAACCTTTTCAACGACTTTTTCAATACTCTTTACAGTAGGTGTGCTTTCAACTTTAAGGGCTTCTTTTTTCACTTTAGAAACCTCCTTTATTAAAGGAGCGAACGATGTGAAGAAGGTAGCTGGAATTATATAGTTAGCTGGCTTTTTTTTTTCTCCATCAAAAGTGATAGAGGCAATTTGCATTAACGTTAATTCTACCAGCAACCGTTGATTTTTACTGGTCCTATAATTTAAATCACATTGATTCGCTTTTTCAATAGATTGTATTAAAAATGATATAGTAGCTTTAGATGATTGTGCTAAGTATTTCTTTTTAGTGTTATCTCCAACTTCTAATAAATCGATAGTAGCTTTGTCTTTAGCAACTAACAAATCTCTAAAATGTGAAGCTAGTCCATTAATAAAATGATGACCTTCAAAACCTTTTGCTAAAATTGAATTGAAGTGATTTAAAACATCGGGAATTTTATTTTCTAGTAATAGATTGGTCATCTCAAAAAATGTATCATAATCTAATACATTTAAATTTTGAGTAACTGCCTCACGAGTTAAGTTTTTGCCAGAAAAACTGATGACTCTATCAAATATAGAAAGGGCGTCACGCATCGCACCATCAGCTTTTTGAGCGATAATGTGTAATGCATCATCATCTGCAATAATTGCTTCTTTTTCAGCAATTGTTTTTAGGTAATTTTTCGCATCAATGACGGTAATTCTTTTGAAATCAAAAATCTGACAACGTGATAAAATAGTTGGAATTATTTTATGTTTCTCTGTAGTTGCTAAAATAAAAATTGCATGTGCTGGTGGTTCTTCTAAAGTCTTTAAAAAAGCATTAAAAGCTGCTTGAGATAACATATGAACCTCATCAATAATATAGACTTTGTATTTACCAGTTTGAGGAGGAATCCTAACCTGATCAGTAAGACTTCTGATATCATCTACAGAGTTGTTAGATGCGGCATCTAATTCAAAAATATTAAAGGCAAAGTCATTATCTTCTGTGGTACTATCTTCCTGATTAATTCTTTTAGCAAGAATTCTAGCACAAGAAGTTTTACCTACACCTCTAGGGCCTGTAAATAGTAAAGCTTGCGCTAAATGGTTGCTTTTTATTGCATTCTCTAATGTATTAGTGATTGCTTGTTGCCCCACAACATCCTCAAAGTTTTGAGGTCTGTATTTACGTGCAGAAACGATAAAATGCTCCATGTTCTATTACTTATCTTTGTCTAACAAATGTAAGTATCTACTTGAGTATTTACAATATGCTTTCTTAACAAAATGCTAAAGTTGTAAACAATTGTAGGGAATGATTTATTTTTGTGACTACTTAATAAATTAAAAAAAATATATGAAATCAAAATACAATATTGGATTATTTCTCGTAGCAAGTTTATTGGCCATTTCTTTTGGTTTTTCTGAAATTAAAGCAAAAGAAGAAATTAGAGCAAATCAGATAAAAAAATCAGATAAAGTAGCTTATTTTGCTAGTGGATGTTTTTGGTGCGTAGAAGCTATTTTTGAAAGTGTGGAAGGTGTAAGTGAAGCTGTTTCTGGATATGCTGGTGGTTTTACTAAAAACCCAACCTATCAGTCTATAGGAACAGGAGAAACAGGACATGCTGAAGCTGTAGCGGTATATTATGATCCAGAAAAAGTGAGTTTTAAAACTTTAGTTGATGTATTTTTTGGTTCTCATGATCCAACTACAAAAAATGGACAATATCCAGATTTTGGTAGCCAATATAGATCCATAGCTTTTTATAGTACTAATGAAGAAAAAGTAATTATTGAAACGACTATCAATAAGCTTAATAAACAGGTTTATAATAATAAAATAGTTACAGAAGTGACGAAGCATTCTAAATTCTATGAAGCTGAAGAATACCATCAGAACTACGAAAAACGAAATCCTTATAACAGTTATGTCAGAAATGTTTCCATACCTAGATTAAAACGATTTCAGAAAAAATTTCCTCAACTATTGAAAAAAAGTCAATAAACTAAAAAAAAGCGTTACATATGTAACGCTTTTTTTATCCTTAATTATTTGCTATTCACTAGAAAGTAAATAGTCTTTTATAGTTTGGTAAGTAAATTATATTATTGATCCTCTAATAAAACATACTGAACGTTCATTGTATAAGTTCCAGGTTCAGCATAGGCTTTATCTCCAGATTGTGCAGCTCCCCCAACAAGTACTGAACTTGCCTTTGCAGAAGAAACGATGTTTTCTGCAACAGTAGCATCTGCATTAAATGCATTAGGAAAAACAGCTGGAAAACCAGGTAAAATTCTATAGTCCATCACATACATAAAATCGTTTCCTTGACCATTTTTTGAGATATAACTTCCAGAATTCATATATCCATTATTGATATCGTCTGAAACTCCAGCATGACCAGCAATATATTTGCCATTAATACTAGGAGGTGAAGGCGTTCCGTTTTCACTTACATACAAGCTATTTCCACCATTTGATCTAAATGGTTCTGCAAAATCTTGACTGTAATCAGTATATCTTGCTTCTTTATGATTAGCCCCAGAATTTGAAGTATTTTGTTTAATTTCTAAAAGACTTAATGGAATATCAGCAACCGAATTTACTGTAGATCCATAACTTTCTTCTTGATCCCAGAAAGTTTTTCCATTTGGATTAGTTCCTTTAGATCTACCCACAGCATAAAGATCCCATTTTACAGTAGAAGTTACTTTAATAATTGTGGCAGCATTTTTTACGATACCGCTGTAATACTTACTTTTTTTGTCGAAGACAAAATTGATTTGATCTGGTGAAGTGATTTCCATTTGAAGAATCGGCTTCATGTCTAAGGCAATTGAGACACCTTCTTGTTGCATTTTTTGAGCATTACCGATAGTAATACAAGCTAGCAAAGTAATTGCTAAAACGAATTTTGAAATAGTTTTCATAATAAATAATAATTAAGGATTAATACTGTTTTTCATTTTTAATAGTGCTTCATAGCACCAATTGTATAGTTAAGCCGACTGTAACTTATACAGCTACAGCCTACTCAACTACTTACAAATCTTGGGGAACAAATGTTTGGGTAACTAAAACCTATAGTAAATAGATAATAGCTTCTTCACATATTTTAGGAGGTATGTGACTTTTAATGAACTTGTATAAAACTTCCTTTAGGAGGTAGGTTTTTAGATTTTTTCTATCCAGTTCATAATTGTCTCAGTAGCACTTTTGTCGATGTCGTATAGATTAGACATTAGTGATCCTGAGGTTAGGTAATGATTTAAATTGTTCATCACCTTAATTGTAATTTGGGGGTTTTTGATTTTCTTCAAACGATTTACTTCCGAAATAGGGTTTACATATTGATCTCTTGAACCGATGAGATAAATAGTCGGAATTTGAAGTAACTTATAGGCTTCTTCATAATCGTGTTGATATAAATCTATGTGTGTGTAGCTCCAGAACTTAATATCTTTTAGCTCAAAACCTTTTCTTTTTATAGCCTGAATTCCTTTTTCTCTTAGAACAGAATCGCTAATGTTTGAGTTTTTATTAAAATCTGTGATGTACACAAGGGTATCAAGTAATTGAACCAATTCTTTCTTTGATTTATTTTTTACTTGATAATTTGGGAGGGTTTGTATTTGATATCTAGATGCATCTGAAAAACTTTTTACAGGAGATGCAATCTGAATTAAAAAATCTATTTGATCTTTTTGATGATTGATGATTTGGTTGGTTACAATTGATGCCATACCACCAAGACTATGACCAACAACACCAATTTGTTTGTCTTTAAAATTAGATATAGATTTTAAATGTTTTATGGCAAAGGCTAAATCATAGGTTAAACCATTGATGGCTGTTGTAAATTTTCCCTGTGATTTACCTACACCTCTTTCATCAAATCGATAAACAGCAATATTGCTCTTTAAGAACTCTTCAGTTAACTTATAGTGAGAATTTCTGGTGTCTTTACCAGAGCCAGGAAGTATGATAACGATCTTTGCGTACTCAGATTTAGGACTCATCAAAGTACCAGATAATTTTAAGTTATCATTTGTGTTATAGAAATCTATATCTTCTGAGATATAATTTTCAGCATTTTTTATCTCTCTTTCGTGAGAAAAAATTGTTTGAGCATAACTTTGTGTAGCTATAACAAATAGCATCACAAGAAATATGTTCTTCATTTCTAAATATAATTAAGCGTTAACTATCCTTATATCGAATTTTAGGGTTGTCTTTCTTTGGGAGTAAAACTTTAAAAAATGCGCAACAAACTAGGGACGCTTGTCTAAATTTTATGGGGAAAAGAAAACAAAAATAGCTTTCTATATAAAATCTTATACAAAAGTAAATAAAAAAGAATACTAGACAATACGTATTTGTACTTATTTTAATCTTTTACAATTTAGTAACATTAGATTTTAATAAGTATATACGGATAAAATTATTGTAAAAAGTATTATTCAGTTTGTACTATTTTAAATAAAAAAAAACGCTGCTAAAAGCAACGTTTTTTTTATTATCCACGATATATCTTTTCGTATAAATCTTTGTAAATCTCTTTAATGATAGCTCTTTTCATTTTCATAGTAGGAGTGAGGTGACCGCCATCTATAGACCATTCTTCAGGAGTTAATTCAAACTTTTTAATTTGTTCCCATTTACCAAAGCCTTTATTGCACTGATCAACTTCTTTTTGAATTCTATCAATAACTATTTGAGAGTTAGCAATTTCTTCACAAGTAGTACCTATTTTGTGACCTTTCCTTTCAATCCAATCTCTTATAAATGCAAAGTTTGGTTGAATAAAAGCCGCTGGCATCTTTTCATTTTCACCAACAACCATTACTTGTTCTATGAATAAAGATTGCTTTAAATCTCCTTCTAATAAAGGTGGAACTATATATTTACCACCTGAGGTTTTAAACATTTCTTTAGTTCTTCCTGTAATTCTTAAAAAGCCATCGGCATCAATTTCACCTTTATCTCCTGTATGGAAATAGCCATCTTTAATTACTTCAGCTGTTTTTTCTGGATCTTTAAAGTACCCTTGCATTACATTGGGGCCTTTTACTAAAATTTCACCATTTTCTGCAATTTTTACTTCAACGTTATTAATAATTCTTCCAACGGTACCAACTCTGAATCCTCTTACTCCATTTTGTTCTATAAAATTTACAGATGTTACCGGTGAAGTCTCGGTTAAACCATAACCTTCCATTATTGGCATTCCTGCAGCAGCAAAAACTCTTGTTAATCGTTGTTGTAGTGCAGAAGCACCAGAAACCATTAATTTAAGTTCTCCTCCTAAAGCTGCTTGCCATTTAGAAAAAATCAGTTTACGTGCTAACCCTAATTGTTTTTCATACCACCAACCATTAGCACCATAAGGTTCATATCTTAAACCAAGATCTACTGCCCAGAAAAAAAGTTTCTTTTTAACTCCACTTAAATCTTGTCCTTTTAGAACAATCTTATCATATATTTTTTCATATAAACGAGGAACTGCCGTCATTACATTCGGCTTTATTTCTTGTGCATTTTCCACGAGTTTGTCAACTCCTTCTGCAAAATAGATTTCTACACCACAATATTGATATAGATAGAGTATCATGCGTTCAAAAATATGACAAACGGGTAGAAAGCTTAAAGCTTTATCTTTTCCTTTTTCTAAAGGAACACTTTCTTCACTAGTTAATACATTAGAAACAATATTTCCGTGGGATAACATGACACCTTTGGGTCTTCCTGTAGTTCCTGAAGTATAAATTAGTGTTGCTAAATCTTCACTTTTAACAGCATCTTTTCTTGCTTCTACATCGTTTTGATTACTGTCGTCTTTACCCAATTCTAAAGCTTCTTTCCAATTTTTTTCTCCAGAAATTTCATCAAAAGTAAATACATCTTTAAGTTTTGTATTCCCTTTAATCTTGTTTAATTTCTCAACGATAGTAATATCTGATGCAAAACAATAGATAGATTCTGAATGGTTTAGAACATATTCATAATCTTCTTTAGAAATTGTTGGATAAATTGGAACACTTTGAGCTCCGGTTTGTAATATTCCGATATCAACGATGTTCCACTCTGTTCTATTGGTTGAAGAAATTACAGCAATTTTATCATTTGGCTTTACTCCTAGACGAAGTAAGGATCTACTAATAGTATTTGCTTTTTTGATGTATTCCTCATTGGAAGTGGCCACCCAATCTTGGCCATATTTTGTGACAAAAGCGTTATTTAAATTGTATTTTTTTTGAGTGTAATATGGGATATCAAATAATCTAGTTATTTCTGTCGGCATAAGGTATATTTCTAAGTGAAAAATTATTCACGCCAAATTACGAAAAACCTTTAGATTTTACAATATGATATTTTAAAGTACTTTTTTTACAGATTGTATATTTTTATTGTAAAGATTTTTGTGTTTTTCTAAGATTACTTTTCTTTTCATTTTAAGAGTAGGAGTTAAATGCCCTGATTCAGCAGTCCATTCATCTTGCGTAATTTGAAACTGTTTTATTTGCTCCCATTTTCCAAAATGTTTATTACAAGTATCTATTTCTTCCTGAATTCTTTTCCGTAGTTTTTCGTCCTCATCAACTTTATCTATTGTATAGCCTTTTCTTTTTGCCCATTCCTCAACAAACTCAAAATTAATTTGAATCAAAGCTGCTGGCATTTTCTGACCTTCTCCAATAATCATCACTTGTTCAATAAATCGTGATTTCTTTAATTCACTTTCTAATACAGTAGGAGCAATGTATTTCCCTCCAGAAGTTTTAAAGATTTCTTTTTTTCTATCCGTAATTTTTAAAAATCCATCTGAATCCAATTCTCCAATATCACCAGAGTGTAAGTAGCCGTCTATGATTGTTTCTTTAGTTAAATCTTCTCTCTTATAATACCCTTGCATCACACAATGTCCTTTCATTAAGATTTCTCCATCTTCAGCAATTTTAATTTCTACCCCTTGTAAAGGCTTACCAACGGTCCCAATTTTTAAACCTTGATTTCTTAAGTCATTTAAAGTGGCTCCTGGAGAAGATTCTGTCATGCCATACCCTTCATATACAGGGATTCCAGCTGCGGTAAAAATTCTAATTAGTCTAGGTTGTAAGGGAGCACTACCAGATAACATAAATTCAAGATTATTTCCTAAAGCTTCTAGCCACTTGCTAAAGATTAATTTTCTGGCGATATTTAGTTGAAAATGATAAAACGCTCCATTTTTCTGATAAGGTTCATATTGCTCTCCAAGTTTAAGTGCCCAAAAGAAAAGTTTCTTTTTGATTCCGCTTAATTGGCTTCCTTTATCAACAATTTTATCAAATATTTTTTCTAAAAGCCTTGGAACAATAGCTAGCATACTTGGTTTGACTTCTCGTATATTATCACCTAACTTTTCTATACTTTCTGCAAAATGAATACTAAATCCCATCATCTGGCAATAATAACCTGCTGCCCTTTCAAAGACATGGCTAACAGGTAGGTAACTAATCACCTTTTTTCCCGGCCCTTCTAGATCTAATCGATCTTCAGTGACTTTAATATTTTGAACAATATTATTATGAGATAACATAACTCCTTTTGGGGTTCCGGTGGTACCAGAAGTATATATTATGGTTGCAATATCAGTTGATTTTACTGCTTTTTTTAAAGCTTCTACTTCTGATTGCGAAGATTCATCTTTTCCTAATTCTAGAAATGAATTCCAGCCAATATCAGAATCATCATCAAATCGAAACACTTCTTTAAGCTGTGTGTTTTTTTGAACAGCCTTTACTTTTTTGTAAATATCTTCACCTGCAATAAAACAATATTTTGAATCAGAATGATTTAAAACATATTCATAATCTTTTTCAGATAATGTTGCATATAAGGGAACATTCTGAGCGCCAATTTGTAAAGCACCTATATCAATAAAATGCCATTTAGGTTGATTTACAGGTACTATGATTGCAATCTTATCATTTGGTTTTACTCCTAGTTTTAAAAGCGAACGACTTACTTGATTAGAGATCTTAATAACATCTTCTGTACTATAACTTTTCCATTTATCATTTTCTTTGTAGACTAAAGATTTTTCTTGAGGAAAGTTATTGTTTTGGTGCTGAATGCAGTCAAAGAGGCGAGATATCTGTTGAGTCATAATCGTGATTTATACTCAGCAAGATAAAAAAAAATAGGTTTCATTGCTGAAACCTATTTTGTTTGGTTAATTAAGTTGTCCCCTACATAACTTGTATTGACCATTTTCGGAGTCAAAATTAGTAAAGAATTTTTTGATTACTGTAGGTGTTTTTACCTGTTTTTTTACTGATTTTTTAAAAGGTACTTGTTAAAGCCACTTCCGTTAATTTTAGTATACTTAGAATCAATATCATAATCGACTTTCATTCCTGATATAATAAACTCTCCTCTTACTTCAGTGTATTTAATATTTAAATCTTCTTTAAAGTGCACCTTTTTGAATGATACACCGTCTTTAAATTTTGAGTATTTAAATGTAGCACTTTCTTCAAATATTGAATTTTCAAAACTAATGAATGTTCTAAATTCTGCATATTTAAAGGTAGCTTCGTTTTCAAAGTTTGTGTTCGCAAAACTGATTTCGTTTTTAAATTTTGCATATTTAAAAGTTGAATCATCTTGAAATTTCGTATTTTCAAATGAAGATTTTTTATCAAAAGCAGAATATTTAAACATTGCTTTTCTTTCAAAAGTACAGTCTTTAAAGATTGCATTTTCATAAAAACTAGCTATAAAAGTGTACCCACTATCTTCACTATCAGGATAGTATGCTAAAACATCCTCTTTAAATGTACAATTGATAAATGAAATATTTACTTCAATTCTGTTTTTAACCATATTATCTCCACCATTATTCCACCATTTCTTTTTTCTTTTTGGAAGATCTTTTAATTTTTCTTCCATATCTGTAAAATCTAAGGTTCCTTCTATGGTAGCATTAGAAATTGAAATGTCTTTTCCATTTTTAATATCTCTAATGATATCCTCTGCATTTACAGTTTTTTGAGAATAACTAACAAAGCTAATTAAGGTAAATACAAGTGTTAAAAGTGTAATTTTATTTTTCATTTTTATAAGTTTTAATACACTCTAAAGACAAGTCTTCTTTTCTATTTGTGACAGTTCTTATTATTTTTTTTCTTCTATCCAATTTCTAGCATTTACAAATGCTTCTAACCATGGAGAAACTTCATCTTTTCTTCCTTGTGGATAGTTTGCCCAATTCCATTGAAAAGTAGAACGTTCTATATGTGGCATCGTTGCTAAATGTCTACCTGTTTTATCGCACATCATCGCGGTATTAAAATCTGATCCATTTGGATTATGAGGATATCCTTCGTAACCATATTTAGCAACGATATCATATTTGTCTTCAGAATAAGGTAAGTTAAATTTACCTTCCCCATGAGAAATCCATACACCTAAAGTTGTTCCTGCTAGTGATGATAACATTACAGAATTATTCTCTTGAATTTTCACAGAAGTAAAGGAGCTTTCATGTTTTCCGGAATCGTTGTAGGTCATTTTTCCGTGAACTTCATGATCTGGATTTATTAAATCTAATTCCATCCACAATTGGCAACCATTACAAATTCCAACACTTAAAGTATCTTCTCTATCAAAGAAATTATTAATAACAGTATTCGCTTTTTCGTTGTATTTGATAGCACCAGCCCAACCTTTTGCCGATCCTAAAACATCTGAATTTGAGAATCCACCAACAGCTCCTAAGAACTGTATGTCTTCTAAATTTTCACGACCCGATATTAAATCGGTCATATGAACATCTTTTACATCAAAACCAGCTAAGTACATCGCATTAGCCATTTCTCGTTCAGAATTACTTCCTTTTTCGCGTAGAATGGCTGCTTTAGGACGAGATTTCTCACTGTCGTTCGAAATGACAGACAGTTTGCCAGTAAAATGCTCAGGAAACTTATATTGTAAAGGTTGATTTTTATAATTATCATATCGATTTTTAGCCAAACCATTTGCAGTTTGCTTTTGATCGAGTAGGAAAGAGGTTTTGTACCATGTATCTCTTAATTCAGAAACTGATAAAGAGTATTTAGTTTCATTGTTTTTGATATTTAATCGATCTCCATCAGTCACCGTTCCTATTTTTATTGCCTCAATTCCTTTTTTAGAGAATATAGTTTCTATACTACTGTCTTTAGCTTGTATTACAATTCCGGAATTTTCTGAGAATAACAACTTAATTGAGTCATTTTCCTCTAATTGAGAAAGATCCAAATTGGCACCTGTATTCACATCAGCAAAACACAATTCTAATAAAGTTGTAATCAGTCCACCAGAAGCAACATCATGTCCAGCAACAATTTGCTCCTCACGAATTAGCTTTTGAATGGTATTGAAAACATTTTTTACATAAGTAGCATCTTTAACCGTTGGAGTTTCATTTCCAATTTTATTAACAACTTGCGCAAAAGAACTTCCTCCTAATTTAAAATCGTCTTGTGAAATATTAATATAGTAAATAGAGCCACTGTCTTTTTTGAAAACAGGTTCAATAACTTTGGTAATATCGTTACAATTGGCAGCAGCAGAAATAATTACAGTTCCTGGAGAAATCACTTCTTCATTTGGATATTTCTGCTTCATTGATAAAGAATCTTTTCCAGTTGGAACATTGATTCCTAAACTGATAGAAAACTCAGATACAGCTTGAACAGCTTCGTATAAACGAGCATCTTCACCCTCGTTTTTACACGGCCACATCCAGTTTGCAGAAAGCGAAACCGATTGTAAACCATCTTTTAAAGGTGCCCAAATAATGTTGGTTAACGATTCTGTAATTGCATTTCTACTTCCTGCAGTAGGATTAATCAAACCTGAAATAGGAGCGTGTCCAATAGAAGTTGCAATTCCTTCTTTTCCTTTGTAATCCAGTGCCATCACCCCAACATTATTTAAAGGAATCTGTAATTGACCAACACATTGTTGTTTGGCAACTTTTCCGCCGACACAACGATCTACTTTATTTGTCAACCAGTCTTTACAAGCAACAGCTTCAAGTTGTAATACTTGTTTTAAATACTGATAAAAATCTTCAGAATTATAAATGACATCATCATAATGTCTATAAACAGTTTTATCTGTCATGATGGTTTTTGGCGAAGAACCAAACATGTCCTCTAAAGCCAAATCCATCGGTTTGTTTCCGTTGGTTGCAGATTCAAATGTAAAACGGTCATCACCAGTTACATCACCGACTTGATACATAGGTGAGCGTTCTCTATCAGCAATTTTTTGTAGGGTATCGATATGCTTTTCTGCAATAACCAATCCCATTCTTTCTTGAGATTCGTTTCCTATAATTTCTTTGTTTGACAAAGTTGGATCTCCTACCGGAAGTTTATCTAAGTTAATTTTCCCTCCCGTATCTTCTACCAATTCAGAAAGGCAGTTTAAATGTCCACCAGCACCATGATCATGAATAGAAACTATAAAGTTTTCTTCACTTTCTACCATTCCTCTGACAGCATTCGCAGCACGTTTTTGCATTTCTGGATTAGAACGTTGAACAGCGTTTAGTTCAATACCTGATGAAAATTCACCAGTATCTGCAGATGAAACTGCAGCACCACCCATTCCAATTCTATAGTTATCTCCACCAAGAATAACAATTTTGTCACCTACTTTTGGAGTATCTTTTAATGCTTGATCTTCTTTTCCATATCCAATTCCACCTGCTTGCATAATTACCTTGTCATATCCTAATTTTCGAGATAGAGACCCTTCGACTGCGCTCAGGGTGATATCGCTTTGCTCGTCATGTTCAAAAGTTAACACAGAACCTGCAATCAAAGGTTGTCCAAATTTGTTTCCAAAATCTGAAGCTCCATTAGAAGCTTTGATTAAAATATCCATAGGTGTTTGGTACAGCCATTTTCGTTCTTGCATATTCTCCCAAGGTTTACCCTGAGCGGAGTCGATTGGGTCTTTTAAACGAGAATAAGAAGTCATATAAACTGCTGTTCCTGCTAATGGGAGAGAACCTTTTCCTCCAGCCAAACGATCTCTAATTTCTCCACCAGAACCTGTTGCAGCACCGTTAAAAGGCTCAACTGTAGTTGGAAAATTGTGTGTTTCTGCTTTTATTGAAATCACAGAATCAAATTCTGAAGTTTGATAATAATCAGGAATGTCAGCTCTTTTGGGTGCAAACTGCTCTACTCGTGGGCCTTTAATGAAGGCTACATTGTCTTTATAGGCAGAAACAATTTCATTTGGATTTTGTTTTGATGTTTCTTTAATCATTTTGAATAAAGAGGTTGATTTCTCTTCTCCATCAATGACAAACGTTCCGTTGAATATTTTATGACGACAATGTTCTGAGTTTACTTGCGAAAAACCAAAAACTTCAGAATCTGTCAATTTACGACCAATTTTATTGGTTAAATTGTTTAAATAATCAATTTCCTCATCATTTAATGCCAAGCCTTCTTGCGCATTGTAAGCAGCAATGTCATCAATTTTTAGAATAGGTTCAGGCTGAATATTAATGGTAAAAGTATCTTGATGTAATCCATTAAACTTTTGAAGAATCATTGGATCAAAATCAGAAAAACCTTCAGATACATTTTTAAATTCTTCTATTCTTATAATTCCTGAAATTCCCATATTCTGAGTGATTTCAACAGCATTGGTACTCCAAGGAGTAATCATTGCTGCTCTTGGACCAATAAAAAAGGCGTCAAGAGACGCCGTATTTATTTTATGTTGGTTGCCAAAAAGCCATGTTAATTTTGAGATGTTTTCTGGACTTAAATCTTTTGTTGTTTGAACAGCAAATACTTTGCTATTTTGATTCCCAAAGAAATTGATCATTCTTTATGTATTTGTATAGTTGAATTGAATAACAAATTTAAAATTTTCAATTATAATTTTAAGCCTCATATCTTCTTTTTTTTAGAGGTTATAAATCATTTATCAACAAAAAATATAATTATGCACAAGTTTTTGGTTAGTATTGCATCTAAAGCTTCAATAATCAACTTATTAAATTTTTATGAAAAAAAAATTACCTCAAATTATTACTATTTTAGGGCTTGGATTTATCCTAATTAGTGGTACCATAGATTTAGACAACCTATTTAATTATGAGAATCAAAATTTTCCAAATTATATAACTAAAGACAATACTCCAGGTACTAATCCTATTGATGATAAGATTGCTACCTTAGGACGTGTTTTATTTTACGATAAGAATTTATCTGATAATAATACTGTTTCTTGTGCTAGCTGTCATCAACAAGCTTTTGCTTTTGGAGACCCACTAGTTACAAGTGTAGGCTTAGATGGAGGAAATACAGGAAGACATTCTATGCGATTAATTAATAGTCGTTTTTCTAATGAAGGAAAGTTTTTTTGGGATGAAAGAGCTGCTTCTTTAGAAGACCAAGTAACCAAACCGATACAAGATCATGTTGAAATGGGATTTAGTGGGGCAGATGGAGATCCAGATTTTGATGATTTAATTATCAAACTTTCTGCGATTGATTATTATGAAGATTTGTTTGAATTTGCTTTTGGTGATATTACAATAGATGAAGATAGAGTTCAAAAAGCTTTGGCACAATTTGTAAGAAGTATTCAATCGTTTGATTCTAAGTTTGATGTTGGTTTAGCTGGTGTAGCAAATGTAGGCATGCCTTTTACAAATTTTACAACTCAAGAAAATTTAGGAAAGCAATTATTCTTACAGCCTGCTAATGCTGGAGGAACTGGCTGTGCAGGTTGTCATGGACCACCAGAATTTGATATTGACCCTAATTCATTGAACAATGGAATTATTGGAGTTGCAGGAAGTGCTACTGAAATCGATTTAACAAATACCAGAGCACCTTCGTTAAGAGATATGGTGAATCCTGATACAAGTTTAAACGGACCTTTGATGCACGATGGGAGTTTAACTACATTATTGGAAGTTATTGATCATTACAATAGTATTCCAAATAATGCTGCAAATACTAATTTGGATAACAGGTTAGAAAGACCTGGAAATCAAACACAACAGTTAAATCTTACAACTGATGAGAAAGCCGCTTTAGTTGCATTTTTAAGAACTTTAACAGGAACCGATGTTTATACCAATGAAATTTGGTCTGATCCTTTTGATGCTGGTGGAAATATTACTTTAATAGGAAGTACTTTGTCTACTAATGAAGAAGCTTTTGGAAAAAGCATTACTATCTACCCAAGCCCTGTAGAAACAGATTTGTATATACGATTAGAAACTGGAAATTATGAAACTGCTATATATACAATAAGAGGTCAGCTTGTCATTAAAAATAATATTGCGGGCAATAATCAGATGAATGTTAAATCTTTAGCAAAAGGGATTTACATTTTAAAAATTAAAGATATTGTTTCAAACAAAATATTTCAAAAGAAATTTATAAAACAGTAATTACCAAATAAAAAAGGCAACTAAATAGCTGCCTTTTTTTATTTGATTTATTATAGAAGTTTATTGCTTTTTTTCTAACTGAGCCATGTAAAATCCATCATAACCTGATAGATGAGAAAAGACCTTATTATCTTTTACAAAAGCAAACTCTTTTCCAGCTTCTGAGTTTAAGAATTGATCAACTTGTTCTTGATTTTCTGATGGTAAAATAGAACAAGTAGCATAAACAAGTTTTCCACCAGGCTTTACCATAGCTGCATATTGCTGTAAGATATCTTGTTGAACTTTTCTAATTTCGTCTAAAAATTCTGGTTGTAACTTCCATTTAGAATCAGGGTTTCTACGTAAAACTCCTAAACCAGAACATGGAGCATCTATTAAAACGCGATCTGCTTTTCCATGTAATTTTTTAATCGGTTTTGTAGAATCGATAACCCTTGTATCTATATTGTGAGCCTTATTTCTACGAGCTCTTACTTTTAATTTTCTTAGTTTACTCTCGTAGATGTCCATGGCAATAATTTGCCCTTTGTTTTTAATCAAAGAAGCAATGTGTAATGTTTTTCCACCTGCGCCAGCACAAGCATCAACTACTTTCATTCCTGGTTCTACATCTAAATACTCTGCCACTAATTGTGAGGAAGCATCTTGAACTTCAAAATACCCTTTTTGAAAAACATCAGTTCTAAAAACATTTGCTCTTTCTACCAATCGTAAAGCATCTGGATGATTAGGAATAAATTCTGTAAAAATACTTTCTTCACGAAGTTCTTTTTGAAGATTTTCTTTCGTAGTATTTAAAGTATTTGTTCTTAAGATTACTTCTGCTTGTTTATTTAAAGCTGCCAATTCTTTCGTCCATAATTCTTCTCCAATTTCTGAGACAGCTGCTTCATCTATCCAATCTGGAATGGATTCTCTATATTTTCTAATTTTTGAAAGTTCATCAAATTTACCTTTGATACGTCTTGTAGGTGTAGGTTCTATTTGATTCCAGTCGGGTAATGCAATTCCTTTTAAAACACACCAAACCGAGAATAACCTCCAAATATTAGCACGATCAAAAGGTTCTTTTACATCAGCGATCTCTGCATACAAACGTTTCCATCGTACAATTTCATAAATAGTTTCTGCGACAAATTTTCGATCACGACTTCCCCAACGTTTGTCTCTTTTTAAGGCTTTTTCTACAGCTTTATCGGCGTAAACTCCTTCATTAAAAATATCACGAATGCTATCTATTACGGTATATACTAAGTTTCTATGTAATCTCACTTTGAAAAATTTAAGCGTACAAAGATAAGAATAGACTTTGAGTAAAAAACTTTAATCGTTTTTCTTTTTGGAGAAGTCTTTAAAGATTACTTTTCTTCTTTTCTCAACGATATAAAAGGATACATAAACTCCGTCTTGATTATTTCGTAGTCTTACTGGTAAGTTGTTTCTAGTTACTCTAAATCGTTCGTTTAAAATCCCTTCATCCATTGTAATGGTATAGGTTCCGAAAGGAAGATAGAATTCAAAACGGCCATTGTTATCTGTTAATGTATTATAAACTTTATCATCTTTTAAAGCACTAATTTTAATTCTAGATAAATCTAGAGGCTTTTCATTAGTAACTGCAATTTTTTGTCTATCAACAATAACATCTCCATATACCTTGATCCCACGCACAAAGGGAATGTAATTGATTCCGTCTTCATTGATAACAATTGAGTCTTTAACATTAGCAAACCAACCTCTAAGGTCTTCTAAAGAGATAGTTTCTAACTTATACTTATCTAATTGTAAGTTTTTAATCGTCGCTTTTCCCTCAAAATTGGTAATGACCTCACTTTTATTTACTTTGATAACTACATTTTGAATGCTAGTTTCATCTTTTTCTTTAATCCCATTTCCGTTGATGTCTAAAAACGAAATAAACGTTGTAGTAGCAGCAGATTGTTTTGCAAAAGGAATCGGAATTCCAAACTCTTTTCTTAAACTAAAGTTTAAATTTAAATTACTATTGGTGGTAGGTCCTATTGCTTGTTGATTTGGATTCGCATTGATATCTGAAGCATCAAATACAGAACTAAAATCACTGGTGGTAAATATATAGTTGGCACTTAAACCAAATCTCCAACCGGAATTAGAGAAATAAAATGCTTGTGGGAATAATCCAACAGAGTGATTTTTAAATACATTATTAAAACTATAAATTAAACTAGATTCTAGTGCAAAATGTCTGTTGGTGAATAAATGCTGATTTTGAATAGATAGCCTTAATGATTGTGGAGTTATAGCATTATTTTGATTTTGTTGCGATGTAATAGAGGAGAAGGTACCTAAATTATATCTAGCTGTTAAATTCCAGGTTTCATATCTAAATAATCCATTTACCTCTAAACTAAAGTATTCTTTTTTATCAATTCCGTCTTTAGGCTTTGCATAACCAGCTCTAGTAAATATTGATGATAAGAAGTTTTGTTCTAAGTTAAAGAGAGAATATCTAAAATTAACCCCTCGTAGCACAAAAGAATTATTTGGAAAATTTCTTGATTCATAAAAAACACCCGGTTGATAGGAACCCTTAGGCGTTCTCTTAGAGAAAATCATATTTGCAAAAAGTGTTTCTTGATTGTATAAGAATAGATCAGTATTTCTATTAAATACTCTAACTTTTTGATAATTACCCGTAAATATTGTCAACCATTCCTTGGATAAATCATAGGTAAATCGTTGATTTATAAAAGCTCTCTCTGTTGTTCCGTTGCTGAAAAATCGATCGTTATAGCGAACACTAACATTAGATTTTAACTTTCTTTTTAATAAACTAGAAGAGTAATTGGTTCCTATAATATAACCATTAGTGCTAATTGGTATATTGTTTTGTTCAAACTGCACGTTGTTAAATCCTCCTAGTAGAGAAACAGTATGAGAATTCAAGAATCGAACACTTGGTTGAATACTGGCAACTGTACTGGTTCTATTCAAAAATTTATTATTACTTCTTCCAGCACTAGCATTTAAACGAATGTTTTCATTGTATTTTAATTTATACCAACCTCCATAAGTGACTATACTATTAGTGGTATTAAAAAAACCTGCGGAGTTGGTATAGAAAGCTCCTGCAGAATGTTGTTCGTTAAATCGATATCCAACTTTAATACCCTTACCAGCAGCAGAAGCACCTATTAAATCACCATTTACTTGTCCGATTTCTATCGATTTTTTATCATCAAAATAACCAACATACCATGGAGCATTTTTAAATACATTATTTGTGAAGAAACTATTGCTATAGTTGAATTGAGTAAAATACAATAAACTCGCTCTTGGATTTAACTGTTTGAATCCTTGAAGATTTAGTGATAAAAAACTACGCTCATCCATAATGTTCTGCGCAGTTAAATCAACAATCATTGGTAGATACGGATAGCCATAAGGTTTGGCTTCTATTTCGTTTGGTAGTTTTATAAAATTTAATTTTGTTTTCTTTTGTAAAGCAGTTTTACTGATTTTTGGTTCACTACTATTGATTACTAGAGTTCTAGTTATTCTTTCGTTGTTGGAAATAGGAGAGTAGTTGTTTAAAGAGATTCTCTTTTTATTTCTTTCATTAAATGATGTTGCTTGCGCGGTATAATTAAATTCTTTTGAATCACCTGGATCTAAGGTGAATGTTTTACTTGTATCTTTTATTGGATTAGAAAGTGTATCGGTTAATATTAAATCCTTTCTGGGGATAGTATAACTTACAAATACATCTTGTTTATAATTACCATCATTATCTATAGAAAACCTAAAATCTTTTACATTTTCATCATTTTTGAAATAGTAATTGGTATTGTTTTTTAAATCGATACTCCAAGCCACTTTTTTCTTCGTAGTAAGTGTAAAAAAGTTATTACCTAACTGCTGCCCGTCTTTAGCAATAATAAAAACATTAATTACAATCTCTGTATTTCCATTCACTAATTTCGTTGGTGAAATAATAATAGGAACAATGATAGTATCTTTTGGTTTTGCACTGTATAACTTGTCTTTATCATCTATTCTTGTCCAGCCTCCAGGAAATAGAGCATCTACTGTAAAATTAACGACTCTGTTGTCGTGATTTACAACTTTTAATACATTGGAAACTATATTACCTTTCTTTAATTCAAAAGAAGGCTTTGTGAATTTTGTTGAAATATTACCAAAACGGATATAAGGTATCGTATCTATTGCTTTTTCACTATTGGGTTTGTTTTGTGAATAGATGGCATGACTACTTAATAAAGTAGTAATTAAAGTAATGAAAAGAAAGTATTTTAAAGAGGACAAAAAACTTTTCAATGTTTATATGTTTTCTTCTAATCGAAAACGAATATTAAGGTTAAATATACCAGGATTGTATTGAAAACCTGGATTTATTCTAATGTCTATGTCAAAATTAAATTCATCAAAATTTGTTAAATAGCTTCCAGGGCCATTAACATTTTGGGTACAACTCCCAGCAGGTGTTACAGGTAACATCTGTTCTATAATGTCTAAGATGTCACTAGTATCATTAAAAGATCTAAAAGTATTATCAGAAGGAGAAGTAGAGCAAGAGTTTCTTACTCGTATTTGAAGTGCACTTATCTGTGGATTGTTTGCATTACCATTCCCATAAGTTGTTAACTCTTCCCATTCATCTAAAGGAGTTCCAGCACCAGAATTATTTTCAATAAACATTCTTAAATTCCAAGAACATAAAGGATCTACTACCGTTTTGTCTTCAACAGTTACACGTATTCTTGTAACACTATTAATAGTTACTCCAGCATTATATTTAGTAAAATCATCAAAAACAACAATTTGGTTTACAGAACTATTAGGAACTATAGACACCAGACCGCAATGAACCTGTGCAGTCATTCTTATACCAGAAAAAACAATGGCAATTAGAAATACGTATGTTTTAAAATTTCCTTTCACTTTTTAGTTTAATTAAAAGGGATGTAACTCTCAAAAGAGTTACATCCCCAAATATATAAATATTAAATTGTAAAAGAACTATCTATTGATCTTCTAACAAAACATATTGAACATACATTGTGTAAACACCTGGTTCTGCATAAGATCCAGCTCCGTTATCAGTAACGATATCTTGAGCTACAGTACCATCTGCACTACCAGCGTTTGGAAAAACAGCAGGTAAACCTGGTAAAATTCTGTAATCAATAGCATAATAATAATCAGAAGTAATTCCAGTCTGAGTTAAATAAGAACCACCAGCGATAAAATCTTGACCAGCTGTACCAGAAGTACCTGCATGACCAGCGATATACTTATCAGTTGTAGCAGGAGGAGTAATTGCTCCACCATTTACATATAAACTGTTAGCTCTACTTACAACTCCATTTGCAGAAAAAGCAGCGCTATAATCAGTAAATGCACCAGTTGCAGCACCATCACCATTGTTAGCTTGAGATTGTCTCAATTCTAATAAACTTAGTGGTAATTGGTCAACAGCGTTAGGGTTGTTGTTTCCGTAATCAATTTGTTGATCCCAGAATCCAGCAGCAGTAGCTCCAGAAGATCTACCTACAGCATATAAATCCCAACTTACTGTAGAACTTACTTTTAAAATAGTTGCAGCATAATTAGTAATACCTGCATAGTATTCGTTGATATCATCGAATACAAACTCCAACTGATTTGCAGTTGTCATGTCTAATTGTAATACTGGTTGTAAATCTAGTGTTACAGTGACATCTTTCTCGTCAATTAACTGTGCATTCACAGTTCCAAATACACCTACTAACATTAGTAGGGATAAAATTAATTTTGATTGTTTCCTCATAATAAATCGATTTTTAAGGGGGTTAAATATTAAAGTTTAATTAATTTCGAATTCCATTCTAGCTGCTTGGATCTCTTCCGAGCTTTCATAATCTAATACTCCGATTGCTAGATATTTACCTTTTGCAAGGGTTTTTGGCAACATAAAGTTAAAATCTCTGATTAAATCAGGGACTATTGTAAAATTTTTAACTTTAAGTCTTTGTTGTTCACCAGTATCTAAATTTGTTAAATCTATATAGGATGTACAATATGCTATACCATCACCTTGATTTTGAACTTCCATGTACAAGGCTTTGACTGTATTTACGTCTTTAAATTGAAAATCTTTAAATTCTACTTTATTCGTTAATACGTTAGGTGGATTTTGATAAGCAAAAATTCCAAAAGCAAAAGTAGGTACAATACCTAGTGCAATTGTATTTCCATCTTTCCTAGTATTAATCAAATTATCTCTTGGAGCTTCTTGTTCTATCATTAATATAGACCAAGCAGCTTTTCTACCGCTATCATCACTAGGAACACTAACAGTTACTTTAACTTTCTTAGTCTCAAAAGGTTTCAATTGAATAAAAGTAGGAGAAAGGTTTACCCATTTAGATAATGAATACTTTCCTTTTCCTGCAGGTAAGAAACTACTCTTTCCTTTACCATTCATATCAAAGTCATATACATTAACGTTAAACTCCTTATCTGTAGAAGTAGTGTTTTTAACGGTAATATCATAGGTTTTTACTTCACCTTGTTTTTGACTGAAATGAAAATGTGAGGGAGATACAGACACACCAATGGTTTTTGGTGTCTTGTCATTTTGATTTCCTTTGTTTTGTGCATTAAAATTTAATGCAAAAACAGCCGAGAAAATCAACACTATCGTTAGAGAAAGTTTAGTCTTAGGGGACATTGATTCACTATTATGTTTGTCAAATAAAGCGAAAAATATATTATCTACCAAAAAAAGTAACAAAAAAATGTGTGAATTAATCATTAAATTCGCCTAAAATTAGAGTTTTCATGAATTTAAACAATCCTATCACGTATCTTAAAGGGGTTAGCAATGCTAGAGCTAGCTTACTCTCATCGGAGTTAGGGCTGAGTAAATTGAATGATTTATTGCACTACTTTCCTTATCGATACATTGATAGAACAAAATTCTATAAAATTAACAACTTAATAGATAATAATTCTGAAATTCAGCTTTTTGGAAGAATAATTGAGCTTAAAACAATAAAACAAAAGAAAGGATCTAGGTTGGTTGGGAAGTTTCAAGATGAAACAGGGAGCATGGAATTGGTTTGGTTTAAAGGTCATAAATGGTTGAAAGATTCTATCAAGATAAATACACCTTATATTATATACGGTAAAATCAATTATTTTAATGGCAACTTCTCTATAGTTCATCCAGAAATAGATTTAGTTGATGAATATAAAAAAAAGATACAAGCAAAACTTCAGCCTGTTTATTCTTCTACTGAGAAATTGGTAAATAGTGGATTAAGTAATAAAATGTTCCGTGGCTACCTTCAAGATTTATTGCTGCAAATCTTTGAACAGATTCAAGAAAGCTTGTCTGAAGAAATAATTAATGAATATGGACTTCTGGGTAAAAGAGATGCTTTATTAAATATTCATTTTCCAAAATCACCAGAAATTTTAGCCAAAGCTCAATATCGTTTAAAATTTGAAGAACTTTTTTTTATTCAACTTCAGTTAGTTCGAAAAAAACTGATCAGAAAGAATAAAATTAAGGGATATGTTTTTGAACAAGTTGGAGATACATTTAATAATTTTTATAATAATTATCTTCCTTTTGATTTAACGAACGCTCAAAAAAGAGTTTTAAAAGAAATCAGACGAGACGTTGCGTCCAATGCACACATGAATCGTTTACTTCAAGGTGATGTTGGTTCGGGTAAAACAATTGTGGCTTTACTATCTATGTTATTAGCAATTGATAATGGTTTTCAAGCGGCTATTATGGCTCCGACAGAAATTTTAGCGACACAGCACTATAATGCAATTCAAGAGCTCTTAGAACAGATGAATATTTCAGTCGAATTACTAACAGGTTCTAGTAAAGTTAAAAAAAGACGAGAGATTCATGAATCCTTAGAAAATGGAAACCTCAATATATTAATAGGTACTCATGCTTTATTAGAAGATAAAGTAAAATTTCGAAATTTAGGAATTGCTATTATTGATGAACAACATAGGTTTGGAGTTGCACAACGTTCTAAAATGTGGCAAAAAAATGAATTGCCACCGCATATCTTAGTAATGACAGCTACACCAATTCCTAGAACTTTAGCGATGAGTGTTTATGGCGATTTAGATATTTCTGTGATTGATGAATTACCTCCAGGAAGAAAAGAAGTAAAAACGGTCCATAGATATGATAGTAATCGACTGGCAGTTTTTAATTTTATGAAACAAGAAATTGAGAAAGGAAGACAAGTTTATATTGTATATCCTTTAATTCAAGAATCTGAAGTGATGGATTATAAAGATTTGATGGATGGTTATGAAAGTGTTTCTAGAGAATTTCCTTCGCCTAAATATCAAATAAGCATTGTTCACGGAAAAATGAAACCTGCTGATAAAGAATATGAAATGCAACGCTTTGTGAAAGGAGAAACCCAAATTATGGTAGCAACGACTGTTATTGAAGTAGGAGTTAACGTACCTAATGCAAGTGTGATGGTGATTGAAAGTGCAGAACGTTTTGGCTTAAGTCAGTTGCATCAGCTAAGAGGGCGCGTTGGGCGTGGTGCAGATCAGAGCTTTTGTGTTTTACTATCAAGTTTTAAATTATCTGCAGAAGCTAAGACAAGATTAAAAACCATGGTTGAAACTTCAGACGGGTTTAAAATTGCAGAAGTCGATTTAAAACTAAGAGGTCCTGGTAATATTATGGGAACTCAGCAAAGTGGTGTTTTAAACTTACGTATTGCGGATATAGTAAAAGACACTGCTATTTTACACAAAGCAAGAAATACTGCAATTGAAATTTTGCAAGAAGATCCAAACCTTTCTAAACCAGAGAACAAAGCGATACATAAAACCTATGCTGAGATTTTTAAAGCCTCAGGTGCTTGGTCAAATATTAGTTAAAATACATACCTAATATTAAATCCAAAACTATTTACTCCTAAATCTGTATTGTCTATAAGACGAAAATAAGGTCTCCAATCTGTTCCAATAACTAGTGGAATTTCTTTAAACTTATATTCTAAACCGATTTCACCAACGGCACCTAATGCAAAAGGACTTCCTAAAAAAGCATAAGGTCCAACTCCTGCATACCAATGTAAAGATTCGCCTCCTAAAGGTCTATATACAAAATCCCATAAAAGATCTAAACCAACTCCATCACCAAATGATAAATCTGCGTGAATTCTATTGAATTCTCCCATTTGGAATACAGCATCGATGCCAACATTTCCACCGGTGACATCACCAAATCGAATTCCTAATTCTTGTGATTTACTTGTTGAAATAAATGCAAATGTGATTGATAAGAATACTATTAATTTTTTCATAATCTATACGTTTAATTGTTATCTATTTCTATTGAGAGAGTTCTTAATATTTTAAAAGTCATATAAATGTACAACAATAATTAGTGGTAATTTAATTAATTATTGATTCCATTTTGGGTTAGTTTTTAAAACCTCTTTATAAATATGACAAGTCTCATTATGAGCTCCTTTTAAGTATCCGGCACTCATTAAAAATTCGTTTGTAATTTCTCCACCAGTAAATTTAAAGGTCTTTTTAAACAATTTTACCCATTCATGCTTTGTTTTTGGATGATAATGTTCTATCCAATTTTGGAACGAGCCCATTTCTTTTTGTATTTCAACGATTATATTGGCATTATGAATAGCAGCATTTACTTTTAATTTATTTCGAATGATACCAGCATCATTTAATAAACGCTCTCGTTCTTTTAAATCATAATTAGCCACCGTTATAATCTCAAAATTTGAATATGCTTTTCTGAAATTATCTTGTTTGTTTAGAATAGTATTCCAAGACAAACCAGCTTGATTGATTTCAAGAATTAATCGACCAAACAGTTCATTGTCACAATCAATTGGAAATCCATATTGAGTATCATGGTAGATTTTATGGACATTTCCTTCCTCTAAGTTTTTTGTATAACTACAGTAAGTATTTACTTCAGCCAAAGAAAAATTTATTTACGAATTACTGTAATTTTTGTGATCTGCTCATTTGTAACTTCATAAATAAGCACTAACTCAAGAACCTCATTGCTACCATTTCTACCAACAATGCTTTCATGGTCAATTACTTTATTACCAATTACGATTCGTTTTAAAATCGTAGAATGTAATTGAGGTGATTTTTGAAACAAAGCATTATAAACTTCTTTAACTTCTGAAAAACCTACTATTGTAGGTTTTGGTTCTTCTAAATTATACATTTTTATACTCTTAGAGAATGAAGACATAAAGCCTTCAATATTCCTACTATTATAAAAATCTAAATTCTCTTGCACTACTTGTTCTGGTGTCATTTTTTGAGTTGTAGAAACTGATGTAATCAAACTGCAAATGAGTACAAAAATTAGGTTAAGTTTATTCATTAAAATTAAATACTAATTCCGACAAAGCTACAAAATCTAATTATTAATAAGTATTCCATATATAAAATGATAAAAGGCCTAAATAGTAGACCTTTTATCATTACATAATTCTTTTATTAATTAATATCTTCTCCTTTTTCTAAAGAATTAATATTTGCTTGAACTCTTCCTTTGCTAGCTGCATTTGGTGCATTTTCTAGTGCCTTTTTTAAATGTTTTAAAGCATTTTTAAAATCACCTTTTGCAGAATAACCTCTGGCCAAACCATAATGAACAGGCCAAATGTCTTTATGTTTTTTTGCATTGGTTTTAAACACCTCTAAAGCTTTGTCTTTAAGGCCAAAACCAATAAGTTGTCTGCCATATTGATGCATTTCAAAAATACTCGCTTTTGGCATATAAGAATCTAATGTAGCTACAGCTTCATCTTGTTTGCCCAACTTATTTAAGATAGCTGCTTTAATGTTGGTATTGTTAAAAGTTTGCTGACTATAAAATGTTCCAGAAATAGTTCCATCTATCCAACCCAAGGCTTCTTCTAGATCACCACCGTTATTTAATGCATAACTAGCAGCTTGTTCCCAAGTTTGACGATTAAATCCAGGTTCGTTTTGTAGTTTTTGACGGATATCGGCCAATACAATGTTCGACACATCTACTTCAATCTTAAAAGGAAATTGTTTTTTCCCCCAATTTAATGAAGCAATTGTAGTATTTGCAGTAACCTCATTAAACTCAAAAGTTAATTGTTCTTTGTGGGCTATTTCTTTAGTATTAACAGTAACTTGTATTGCATCTTCAGAAGGCTCATAAAAGAAACTACCCCAAGCGGTTGTGTTTTTGTTAAAAAGAATAGTAGCGGTATTATCTTTATGAACTATAATGTGCAAACTATACTTTCCTGCTTTAATTTCTTTTCCTTCAATTTTTATGTCACTAGTAAATTCTATGATGGTGTTTTCATTTGCCCCGGATCTCCAAGGAGCAGCTTTTGAGGTTCCGAAACCTAAATTATTTAAACCATAAGGAACTACTTTTCCCCAGATTTCTCTTTTATTAACACTTGGTCTAGAGTACTGAATATAAATATCTGTAATTCCGATGCGTTGAGAAACGCTTGCCATTTGACTTCCACGTGGTAAATCTAGTTGAGAAAATGAACTAAAGCTAACCGTAAGAAGTAAGCTTAAAAAAAAGCTACTTAATTTGATTTTTTTCATGATGTGAAATTTTAAGTTGATTGTAGCTACAATGTATCTACATCTGAAAGTTGAACTTGTTAAGTTCTTGTTAAACGTCCTTTTTTTGCTAGATAATTAACTATTCATTAAGAAGTTGCTCTATGAAATCTTCAAACTCTTTCTTGAAATCAATATATTTTTGTCCAGTTGCAGGTCCATTAAATCCAGTATGAATTTTACGTACTTTTCCTTTTTTATCGATAAAAATTGAGGTAGGGAAAGAGAGTATTTTATTCAGCATCGGTAATTTGTCATTCGCTAATAGTTTACTATCACTGCCATATTGAGCTAAGACAATAGGATATTTAATTCCAATTCTATCTTGAAGTCTATTAATTCTTTTAAAAGCCATATCTGGAGTTTTTGAAATCTCAAAAGCTAAAGCAATAAACTCAACTTCAGTTGTTGGATTCTCTTTTAAAAATTGTGTGTAATATTTAGTTTCATCTAAGCAATTAGGACACCAACTTCCCATAATTTGGACCACAGTTACTTTCCCTTTAAAGCGACTATCTTCTATAGTTAAAAGATTTCCGTTTTGATCAGGAAATGAGAAATTAAATTTGTCATAACCCTCTTTTAAAAAGGTAACATCATTTGAACTGGGAAGTTCAAATGTTGGGTTTCTTTTTCCCTCAAAAGGCTCCTTCCAATGAATATTTGAATAGAAAATTCCTGATATTTTATCATCGACAATAGTTCCAGTAAATAAGAAAGCATGTGCGCCATCAAAAGTCGAAAGTTGAAATTTATTTCCATAAATAGCTCCTTCTAAATAACGGTAATCACCTGTGTTTGTTCTAAAAGTTCCTGTAATATGATTCCCGTTTTGCTCAAAAACACCTTTCGCTATGTATCGATCTTCCTCTGAATCTTTACTAAAAACAGTTTCCCAAACCCCATTTATACTTGAAGTTTCTCCTTCATTTTGAATAGGAAAACGAACCTTATTATTTTTTTCAGCTTTTACAGAAACGATTCTATCATAACTTTCAATAATAAAATTACCAGTAAAACCATTTTCTGAAATTTTTGCAGCAATATATCCTTCAAAAACAGGAGTTTGTATAAAAATAGAATCATTTTTATAGGTGATTTCATCCACTAAAATCACTTCTTCTGCATTGTAAATTTCTAAAGTGTTTTTAGAAGTTACATACATAATAAAAGGCAGTTCTTCATTGTCCTGCACAGTAAGAACAACTCTGTAAAATCCGTTTTCTAAAATTTTCGTTTGCTCTTTCGAACAAGAAATCACTAAAATAAAAGCAATTAAAAGTGAGATTTTTTTCATTAAAAAAGTTTAAATAATATAGTTCGATTTACAACGAAGAAACTTACAATACAAACCTAAGAATTATCTCTGTCTCTTATACACATCTCCGAGCCCACGAGACCGTACTAG
>OLII01000132.1_pt1 | contig 27800 bp, 18 predicted proteins | sample 1609481 | NCBI WGS metagenome assembly OLII01 (sample SAMN05416859, study PRJEB24817) | seawater metagenome | isolation source: Sea water | place: Canada:Atlantic | collected 2013-11 | reverse complement strand
CGAGATCTAGTACGGTCTCGTGGGCTCGGAGATGTGTATAAGAGACAGATTAGAACTTAAAGCAAATCCAGATAAAGTTGCAAATGGTTCTGTTGTGGAAGCATTTTTAGATAAAGGAAGAGGATATGTTTCAACTATTTTAGTGCAAGGTGGTACTTTAAAAGTTGGAGATTATATGCTTGCTGGACAACATAGTGGTAAAGTAAAAGTGATGCATGACGAAAGAGGACGTAAAATTAAAGAAGCAGGACCAGCAATGCCAGTTTCTATTTTAGGTTTAGATGGAGCGCCACAAGCAGGAGATAAATTTAATGTCTTTAAAGATGAGCGAGAAGCTAAAGCAATCGCAACAAAACGGACACAATTACAAAGAGAACAATCTGTTAGAACACAACGACATATTACTCTAGATGAAATTGGAAGACGTATTGCTTTAGGAGACTTTAAAGAATTAAATATAATTCTAAAAGGGGATGTTGATGGTTCTGTGGAAGCGTTAACAGATTCTTTCTTAAAACTTTCTACTGAAGAAATACAAATAAACATTATACATAAAGGAGTTGGTGCTATTACTGAAAGTGATGTGTTATTAGCTTCTGCATCAGATGCAATCATTATTGGGTTTAATGTGCGACCTATGGGTAAAGCACGACAGATAGCGGATAAAGAAGAAATTGATATTAGAATGTATTCTATTATCTATGCAGCTATTAATGACCTTAAAGATGCAATGGAAGGTATGCTTTCTCCAGTAATGAAAGAAGAAATTTCAGGTACTGCAGAAATACGTGAAACTTTTAAAATATCTAAAGTTGGAACTATTGCTGGTTGTATGGTGTTAAGTGGTAAAATAATTAGAGACTCTGGAATTCGTTTAATAAGAGAAGGTGTAGTAGTTTATACCGGTGAGCTTTCTTCATTAAAACGATTTAAAGATGATGCTAAAGAAGTAGCAAAAGGATATGATTGTGGTATGCAAGTTAAAAACTACAATGATATTAAGGAAGGCGATATTATAGAGTCCTTTAGAGAAGTAGCTATTAAGAAAAAACTGAAATAGTATATTAATATAGAATAAAAAAACGGCTTTTATAGCCGTTTTTTTTATGCCTTTTTTTAAGGAAATAGAATTAGCTAATATTTTTTTATTAGTATGAGTATTATCATATTTTATTAGCCAAACAAAGAATAATTTTACAGTATTAAATTTTTAGATAGCGACATATATTAATTTTTAAAGTATAGAATTTTTAACATTAGTTTAATTAAATCAGACAGTTATGAGAAATTATTTTTTAACAATTTGTTTTTTATTTGCAAGTCTTACCATTTTTGCCCAAGCAGGACACATAATGCAAGGAGTTGGGGCAGTAAATATGTCTATGGGAGGAGCTGCAACTGCACAGCCATTGGATATAAATGGTGCTATGCAATGGAATCCTGCAACGCTTTCTGAGTTTGACGGGAAAATATTATCTTTTAATATTGGAGCATTCTTTTCTTCACCTGAATTAAGTTCTTCTCTGCCAGAAGGGGCTATGGGACCAGGTTCACCTGGTGTAAGTGGAGTTACTGAAGATGATCGAGGAACATCTGCAATGCCTTCATTGGCTTTTCTTTGGGGGAAAGAAGGAAGTAAACATACTTTTGGAGTTTCTGCTTTTGGTATTAGTGGTTTTGGTGTTACATTTAATGAAGAAACCAATTTGCCATTTGATGGAGAAGGAAATCCAAACCCAAATTGGGATCCAAATAATTCTAATCCTATTAATTATCCCCAAGCATTTGGTGGATTTGGACATATAGAATCTGATTATATGTTACTTCAAATTGGATTAAGTTATGCTTTTGAAATATCAGATCAATTTTCTATAGGGATACAACCTAATTTCAACTATGCATCCTTAGAGTTAGCTCCTAATCCAGTTTCAGCACCAGATTTTCCACCTCCGTTTGGGACAGGAAAAGGGTATCCTACAACAGATAAAGCATCAGCTTTTGGTTATGGTGGACAAGTTGGAGTCTTTTACGATTCTGGAGGTGTATTGAAGTTAGGCGCTTCTTATAAGTCTAAACAATATTTTGGAGATTTTGATTTCGATCAAAACTATGTGGATGGCACAGATGCCCCAAATGTTAAGTTTAATATGAATTACCCAGCTATTTACTCTGTTGGTTTGGGCTTATCTGGAGGAAAGTTTGATTTTGCTTTAGATTATAGATATGTTGATTATGAAAACACCGAAGGATTTGAAGAAAGCGGTTGGCAAATTGCAACAAGTGGACCTGCTCAAGGATTTCCTACCGGAGCTGTAAATGGGTTTGGGTGGAAAAGCATGTCAATTCTTTCTGTAGGTTTACAATATCAAGCAACAGAGAAGCTGCCAATACGAGTAGGGTATACTTATAGTTCTAATCCTATAGAGGATGAACTAGCGTTTTATTCCATTCCGGCTACAGCAGTTATTGAAAATGCTGCGCAAATTGGCTTTAGTTATATCATAAATAATAAGATAGATGTAAGTGCTGTATATCACTATGGATTTAGAGGAAATGGTGCTTCTGGGAATTTATTAAATCCTCAAATGATAACTCCAGACAATCCTTTAGGTAAAGTGCCAGGGACATCTGTATCTTATGACATGTCAACATCAATGATTCAATTTGGAATTAATTATAGTTTTGGGAACAGCAATACTGAAACTCCAGAACCAGTAGAATAAGCTTTGTTTCAGAAACAAAATAAAAGTCCCTTTTCTCTCTAATATTAAGAGTTGAAAAGGGACTTTTCTTTATCAAGATTTTTTTAATCTCTACCTGGCTTTAAAATAAATGCAGCAGGAAATTTCTCTTTTATTTCTAATCTAGCTCGATCTGCTTCTAGTCTTGTACTATAACTTCCTACCCAAACCTTGTAATTAGGTGTTTCATATTCTATAGAAGCTGGCCATGTTTGAAAACTATTTCTATATTCTTTTATAATAGAATTCGCTTTTGATAATTCACCATAATACAATTGGATTGTAAATCCTACAGCTAATTTATTATCTTTTTCTAAATTCTTTTTTAAGTTTAGTATTTGAGGGACTTTGTCATCTTCATTTATAGTAATTGCCGCCTCTTGTGCTTGTACATTCAATGAAATAACAGTAATAAGGATACTGAAAATGATTGCTTTATAAGAAAATGAAACTTTCATATATTGTTTTATGGGTACAAATGTAATATATATAAACTCTTAAATAATCAAATATATTATTTAGATTAATTATAAATTAGAAATTAACACTTTATTAGAATTTCTAAAATCGAAGGAATATATTACTTTCGTGCCTTTAATAGAAGGGTGTAAATGTCTTTAAGACTATTTGCTTGTAAATGAGTAAATTACGCATTTCTTTTGACAATAAATTTTAACCATAAGTATGAAAAAGGTGAACTACCGAAATTTATCCTCACAATTGTCAATTTTATCGTTGGCGATATTGCTAGCTTTTTCAACTTTCACATTTGCTCAAGAAAGCGGAGATGTGGTAGCTGGAGAGTCTTTGTTTAAAGCAAATTGTGCTGCTTGTCATAAATTAGACAAAAAAGGAGTTGGACCTGCGCTTAGAGGTGTTGCAGATAAATATGATCGTGATTGGCTTTATAAGTGGATTAAAGATAGTCAGGGATTAATAAAGTCTGGCGATTCTAAAGCAGCAACAATTTTTGCAGAAAATAATAATTCTGTAATGACTTCCTTTCCTGGTTTATCCAATGAAGATATTGATAATATTTTAGCTTACTCTAGTCAGCCAAAACCTGCTCCTAAAGTACCAGCAACTGTTTCGGTTGCAGATAATGGTGATAATGGTATAAATCAGAATATAATTATTGGAGCTCTAGCTTTAGTGTTTCTGTTGCTAGTGATCATGTTTTATTTGGTTTCTAAGACATTAAAAAATTTAAAAATTGCATCAGGCCAAGAAATTGAAAGCGAATCACGTCTTCCATTATGGAAAGCTTTTGCTCAGAATCAATTTTTAATGTTGGTTTCTTCTATATTTATGCTTTTAGTTGCTGCATATTTTATGTTTGGATTCTTTATGCAAATAGGCATTGACCAAGGATATGCACCAGTACAACCGATTCATTATTCTCATAAGATTCACGCAGGAGACAATAAGATCGACTGTAATTACTGTCATTCTTCAGCTAGAAAAAGTAAAACCTCTGGAATTCCATCTTTAAATGTTTGTATGAATTGTCATAAAAACATTTCAGAATATACGGGTCCAGAAGATTTAGCTAAGGGATATACCACAGAATTCTATAACGATCAAATTGCAAAATTATACGATGCGGTAGGTTGGGATGTAGACGATCAATCTTATACAGGAGAAGAAAAACCAGTAAAATGGATTCGTATTCATAATTTACCAGACTTTGTATATTTTAACCATTCACAGCATGTTACTGTAGCTGGTGTTGAATGTCAGACTTGTCATGGTCCTGTAGAGGAAATGGAGATTTTGGAACAGCATTCTCCACTAACCATGCGCTGGTGTATAGACTGTCATAAAGAAACAAATGTTGATATTAAAGGCAATGATTACTACGAAAAAATTCATAAAGAACTCTCAAAGAAATATGGTGTAGAACGAGTAACGGCTGCAGATATGGGAGGAAGAGAATGTGGTAAATGTCACTATTAAGAGTATAAAAATTAAAAAATAATAAATGGCATCAAACAAGAAATACTGGAAAAGTGTTGAAGAACTAGACGAAAATAGTTCAATTGTTAAGTCACTGCAACAAAATGAATTTGTTGAAGCAATACCTGTTGATGATTTTTAGGAGATAAAGAAACTCTAGAAAATTCTTCAACTACTCGTCGAGATTTCCTTAAATATGTTGGATTTTCAACCGCTGCAGCTTCTTTAGTTGCTTGTGAGGGTCCTATAAGAAAATCTATTCCTTATGTTGTACAACCAGATGAAATAATTGCTGGTAAAGCAAATTATTATGCTTCTACTATAGCGGATGGATTCGATTTTGCTAATATACTTGTAAAAACTAGAGAAGGTCGTCCTATTAAAATAGAACGAAACTTGCTTTCTGAAAATAACGGAAGTGTTAATGCAAGAGTTCATGCATCTGTTTTATCATTATATGATGCAAACAGATTACAAGCTCCTTCTATAGATGGTGAAGATGTTTCTTGGGAAGATTTTGAATCTGCTCTTTCTGCTAAGTTAAATGAAAATAGCGGTGAAGAGATTGTTTTGTTGACTCAAACATTCGCAAGTCCTTCAACTTCAAAATTAATAAAAGAATTTACTACAAAGTATTCTAATGTACGTCATGTAATTTACGATACGGTTTCTTCTTCAGAAGCATTGGATGCTTTTAATACAAAATATGGAGTTCGTGCTCTAGCAGATTACGATTTTTCAAATGCTGAAGTTATTGTATCTGTAGGTGCTGATTTCTTAGGAGACTGGCAAGGTGGAGGATATGAATCTTCTTATTCAAAAGGGCGTATTCCAAGTGAAGGAAAAATGTCTCGTCATTATCAGTTTGAAGCAAATATGTCTCTTTCTGGTGCAAATTCAGACAAGCGTGTACCAGCAACTCCATCTCAGCAATTACAAATTTTAAATGCTTTAACAGGTGGTAGTGTGTCAGGTCTCCCTGAAAATATTGCAAATACTGTTTCAAAAGCAAAAACAGCATTACAAAAAGCTGGAAACAAAGGTGTGATTATAACTGGCTTACCAGATGTAAGTGCACAAGCTAAAGTACTTACCTATAATGAAGGTGTTGCGAGTGTTGTTATGGATACTGCAAAACCAAAAATGATCCGTAAAGGAAATACTGCTGAAGTAATGAGCGTTTTAAATGGCGTTATTTCAGGAAGTATTAAAGGATTGATAACAGTAGGAGTTGATCCGGTTTATTCTTTTCCAAATAATATAGAATTTGTTGAGGCTTATTCTAATTTAGATGTAAAAGTTGCCTTCACAATGAAAGAAGATGCAACTGCAGAATTAGCTGAATTTGTTGCTGCTACTCCGCATTACTTAGAGTCTTGGGGAGATACACAAATTAAAAAAGGAACATTTGGTTTAATGCAACCTACAATTCGTCCTTTATTTGACACAAAACAATTTCAGGATTGCCTTTTAGTATTAATTGGTAATTCAAAAACATATTACGATTATATTCAAGATACTTGGAGTACATCCATACTTGGAGGTTCTTCTTGGAACGATGCATTACATGATGGTTTATTTAGTAGTGATGTTACAGTGGAAAATGAAGAATTACCGCTAACTGAAGGAAGTGAAGAAAGTCAAAGTTCTCATGGAGCGATGTCTATTTCTTCTCAAGAAGAAGGCTTAGAGCTTACCTTGTATACTAAAACTGCAATGGGAGATGGGCAACAGGCAAATAATCCTTGGTTGCAAGAAATGCCTGATCCAATTACTAGAGCATCCTGGGATAATTATTTAACTGTTTCTGGAGCAGACGCTGCTGAAATGGGATTGATGAACAAGAATGTTGCTAACGGTGGATTAAACGGTAGTTATGTAAATATAAATCTAGGAGATGTTGTTTTAGAAAACGTACCTGTTTTAATACAGCCAGGACAAGCAAAGGGATCTGTTGGATTGGCTTTGGGTTATGGTAAAACAGCAGCTATTCAATCTGAAATGCAAACTGGAGTAAATGCATATACATTATATCAGGGCTTTTCTTCAGTGCAAAATGTAACTTTAGAAAAAGTTTCTGGAGAGCATGAATTTGCTTGTGTACAATTACAAAATACAATGATGGGAAGGGATATCATTCGTGAGACTTCCTTAGAGATATTTAATACAAAAGATAAAAGCGAATGGAATGCAATGCCTATGGTTTCAAAAGACCATAAAGAAATTGCAGTAACCGATCCTAATGCTGATTTATGGACTTCGTTTGATCGTTCTATAGGACATCATTTTAATCTTTCTGTAGATTTAAATGCTTGTACAGGATGTGGAGCTTGTGTTATAGCTTGTCACGCTGAAAATAATGTGCCGGTAGTTGGTAAATTAGAAGTTCGAAGAAGTCGTGATATGCACTGGTTGCGTATTGATAGATATTACTCAAGTGAAGAATCTTTTGAAGGTGATTTAGAGAAAAAAGAAGCTTCAAATGGCTTATTAGGTGAAACAGGAGTTAAAGGAACTTTGATTTCGATGGAAGACCCTTCTGCTAATCCAGAAGTTGCTTTTCAGCCTGTAATGTGTCAGCATTGTAACCATGCGCCTTGTGAAACTGTATGTCCAGTAGCAGCAACTTCACATGGTCGTCAAGGTCAAAACCAAATGGCATATAACCGTTGTGTAGGGACTCGTTATTGTGCAAATAACTGTCCTTATAAGGTTCGTCGTTTTAACTGGTTCTTGTATTCGGAAAATGATGAGTTTGATTATAATATGAATAATGATCTTGGTAGAATGGTTCTTAATCCAGATGTGGTTGTACGTTCAAGAGGTGTGATGGAAAAATGTTCTATGTGTATACAAATGACACAGAAAACTATTTTAGATGCAAAGAATGATGGAAGATCTATAAAAGATGGTGAATTTAAAACGGCTTGTTCTGCTGCTTGTGAATCTGGAGCAATGATTTTTGGAGATATCAATGATCATGAAAGTAAAGTGAATAAGTTGTATAATGATAATAGAATGTATCACTTACTGGAAGAAATTGGGACAAAACCTAATGTGATGTATCATGTTAAAGTGAGAAACACTGAAGAAGTTTAATATACTAAGAAATAGCAAATAAAAGATATGGCGTCGCATTACGAAGCACCTATTAGAAAACCCTTAGTTACAGGCAATAAATCTTACCACGATGTAACGATTGATGTTGCCGCACCTGTTGAAGGCAAAGCAAATAAATCCTGGTGGATAGTTTTTTCAATTGCCTTAGCCGCATTTTTATGGGGCGTTGGATGTATTGTATATACCGTTTCAACGGGTATCGGTACATGGGGATTAAATAAAACAGTGGGCTGGGCCTGGGATATCACCAACTTTGTTTGGTGGGTAGGTATTGGTCACGCAGGAACATTAATTTCTGCAGTATTATTATTATTCCGTCAAAAATGGAGAATGGGTATTAACCGTTCTGCAGAAGCAATGACAATTTTCTCTGTAATTCAGGCGGGATTGTTTCCAATCATTCACATGGGTCGTCCTTGGTTAGCATATTGGGTAGTTCCAATTCCAAATCAATTTGGTTCTTTATGGGTGAACTTTAACTCTCCATTACTTTGGGATGTATTTGCAATATCAACTTACCTTTCGGTTTCATTAGTGTTCTGGTGGACAGGATTACTTCCAGATTTTGCAATGATAAGAGATAGAGCTGTAACCCCATTTAACAAGAAAATTTACGGAATATTATCCTTTGGTTGGAGTGGTCGTGCAAAAGATTGGCAACGTTTTGAAGAAGTATCTTTAGTGTTAGCAGGTCTTGCAACACCATTAGTACTTTCTGTACATACTATTGTATCTTTTGATTTTGCTACATCGGTAATACCGGGATGGCATACTACTATATTTCCACCTTATTTTGTAGCGGGAGCAGTATTCTCTGGTTTTGCAATGGTGAATACCTTACTTATTATAATGCGTAAGGTTTCTAGTTTAGAAGATTATATCACAGTTCAACACATAGAGTTAATGAATATCGTAATTATGATTACGGGATCTATTGTAGGTGTTGCTTATATTACTGAATTATTTGTCGCTTGGTATTCTGGAGTAGAGTATGAACAATATGCTTTCTTAAATCGTGCAACTGGACCCTATTGGTGGGCCTATTGGGCAATGATGACTTGTAATGTTTTCTCACCACAATTTATGTGGTTCCCAAAATTAAGAAGAAGTATAATGTTCTCTTTTATTATCTCCATTGTTGTAAATATTGGGATGTGGTTTGAGCGATTTGTAATTATTGTTACATCATTACATAGGGATTACTTACCATCTTCTTGGACGATGTTTTCGCCAACCTTTGTAGATATTGGAATATTTATTGGAACCATAGGATTCTTCTTTGTGTTATTCTTATTATATGCTAGGAATTTCCCTGTAATTGCACAGGCTGAAGTAAAATCTATTTTAAAATCATCTGGTTCTAATTATAAAAAATTAAGAGCTGATCATGGAGATGATGCAGAGCATTTTGGTGTAGATGTAGAGTTTTCAACTAAAAATAAAAATAAATAATTATGGCATCTAAAGTTATTCATGCTTTATATACTGACGATGATATTTTATTGCAAGCCGTAAAAAAGGTTCGTGATGAACATTATCATATTGAGGAAATATACACACCATTCCCTGTTCATGGCCTAGAGAAAGCTATGGGACTTGCGGATACTCGAATTGCTATTACTTCATTTTTATATGGATTGGTTGGTTTAACTGTATCGGTTGTTATGATGAATTTTATTATGATTGAAGATTGGCCTCAGGATATTGGGGGTAAACCAAGTTTTAGTTATATAGCAAATATGCCTGCATTTGTTCCTGTAATGTTTGAGCTAACTGTATTTTTTGCAGCGCATTTAATGGTAATTACTTTTTATATGAGAAGTAAATTATGGCCTTTCAAAAAAGCAGAAAATCCTGATGTACGCACAACAGATGACCATTTTTTAATGGAAGTTGATGCAAGTAATAAAGATATAGACACCATTTCAGAATTTATGAAAAATACTGGAGCTGTTGAAGTAAAATTAATTAACAAGGATGAAGATCACTAATATGAAAAATAGTATAAACATAGCAGTTTTCATTATTATTTCGATGAGTTTAACTTCTTGTTTTAATAAGAAAACACCTAATTATAGGTATATGCCAAATATGTACACTTCTGTTAGTCTAGAAACTAATGGAGAGCACGAAATATTGCCTAATGAACAAGTAAATATTCTTCCTGTAGAAGGTACTATTTCAAGAGGATGGAAGCCTTATGATTATGAAAATACAATTGAAGGGAAAGCATTAGCAACAGCTGAGTTAAAGAATCCTTTAGAAGTAACTGATAAAAATCTTGAGCAAGGAAAAGAATTGTATACAATTTATTGTGGAGTTTGTCACGGTGATAAAGGAGATGGACAAGGAATTCTTGTGAAAAGAGAAAAGTTTTTAGGGATTCCTAGTTATGCAGATAAAGGAAGAAACATTACAGACGGAAGTATTTATCATGCAATGATGTATGGATTAAATTCTATGGGATCTCATGCTTCGCAAACAGATGAAAAAGATCGTTGGCAAATTACAATGCATGTTTTAGACTTAAAAGCTTCATTAAACGGTGAACCTCTATGGTCTGATACACAAAAAGAATCAATGATGGCGTCTGAAGATGAGATGTCTGAAAATAAATCTTCAGAAGAGGAAACTACTTCAGAAGAACAACATTAATAAAGAACTTACAGAAGAGCTAAAGATATGTACACGTTACCAAACAAATTAAAACTTTTTGCTATTATTTTTATGGTTGTTGGTGCAATAGGGATCGTTTCAGGATTTCTTGCAACTCCTAGTACTACTGCCGAGGTAAAAGAAATGTTGAGCGAAGGCCACGGCGATGGACATGGTGAAGAAGCTGCAACTACTGAAAGTCATGAAGTTTTAGGAGATACTCATGATACAGAAGGACACGGGGAAGAAGTTCACGATGATGAAGCACATTTAACCCACGTTATGCATCAAATGCAAAACCGACCTTGGTCTTCATTATATATTGCATCCTTCTTATTTTTTATGATATCCCTTGGGGTATTAGCATTTTATGCTATTCAAATAGCTTCGCAGGCTGGATGGTCTCCGGTTTTATTTAGAGTGATGGAAGGGATTACTGCTTATTTAATTCCGGGAGGAATAATTATGTTAATTTTACTTGGACTTTCAAGTTTTAATATCAATCATTTATTTGTATGGGCAGATCCAGAAGTGGTAGCTCATGATAAGTTAATTCAAGGTAAATCTGGATGGCTTAATGGATGGGGTGTTATGATAAGAGCAATAATATTCTTAGGTGGATGGATTGCTTATCGTCAATACTCACTTAAATTATCCAGAAAGCAGGATGATGCAACAGATGGAAAATGGTTTAAGAAAAGCTTTAAAGTTTCAGCAGGATTTTTAGTGTTCTTTATATACACAGAATCTGTAATGTCTTGGGATTGGTTAATGAGTTTTGATCCGCATTGGTTTAGTACTTTATACGGATGGTATGTATTTGCAGGAATGATAGTTTGTGCAATAACAACAATTGCATTAGTAACTATGGTTCTTAAAGCACAAGGCTATTTAGAATTTGTAAACGACAGTCATATACATGATTTAGCGAAATTTATGTTTGGATTTAGTATTTTCTGGACTTACTTATGGTTTTCACAATTTATGTTGATATGGTATGCAAATATCCCAGAAGAGGTAACTTATTTTGTTACAAGAATCGAAGACTTTAAACTTCCATTCTTTGGTATGGTAGTTATGAATTTTGTATTCCCTATTCTAGTTTTAATGAATAGTGATTATAAAAGAGTTAACTGGTTTGTTGTAATGGCTGGAGTTGTGATCTTATTGGGACATTGGTTAGACCTATTTGTTATGGTTATGCCTGCAACAGTTGGAACATCATGGTATATAGGAATCCCAGAAATTAGTTCTATACTATTTTTCTTTGGACTATTTGTTTATGTAGTATTTACGGCATTAACGAAAGCACCATTATTAGCAAAAGGAAACCCTTTTATAAAGGAAAGCAAGAAATTTCATTATTAATAAAAATTATTAAGTAAATAAAGATGACCGCATTTTTAATAGTTTTAGTAATCATTCTTTTTGGTGTTGCAGTTTGGCAATTGAATAAAATATTTCAATTATCACAACCTGCCCAAACAGAAGATTCAGAAGTAGCTTCAGAAAAAGATAATAATACTCAAGGGTATTTGATGTTAGGATTTGTATTCTTTATTTACGGATTACTTGCACTTTGTTTTTGGCTTTGGGGAGATGTTTTATTACCAGTTTCAGCTTCTGAACATGGAATAGAAACGGATCAATTATTTCTAATAACAATGATACTTATTTTTGTTACTGGAATTTTAACTCAATGGCTATTACATTACTTTGCTTTTGTATATAGAGGAACTGCAGAAAAGAAAGCTTTGTTTTATGCAGAAAATCATAAACTAGAGTTTATTTGGACTATAATCCCAGTTTTTGTTTTAGCAGGTTTAATTATCTATGGTCTTTTTACTTGGTCTGATATCATGAGTATCGATGAAGATGATAATCCATTAGTAGTTGAATTATATGCATATCAATTTGATTGGCGTGCGCGTTATGCTGGAGAAGATAATGCCTTAGGTGAAGCAAATGTTAGATTAATAGAAGGTGTAAACCAATTAGGAGTGGATATATCAGATCCAAATGCGCTAGATGATATTGTTGTAAATGAGCTTCATTTACCACTTGGAAGAAAAGTTTTATTTAAAATGAGATCTCAAGATGTATTACACTCAGCTTATATGCCTCATTTTAGAGCTCAAATGAATTGTGTTCCAGGTATGGTTACCCAATTTGCTTTTACTACAAATATAACTACTGAAGATATGCGTCTTGAAGAAGATGTGATTCATAAAGTGGAAAATATTAATGCAATAAGAACTGAAAAAAACCTAGATTTAATTGCAAAAGGAGAAGAAGAATTAGAGATGTATGAATTTGACTTTTTACTACTTTGTAACAAAATATGTGGAAGTAATCACTTTAACATGCAAATGAAAATTGTAGTAGAAACAGAAGATGAGTACAATGCTTGGCTTGCACAACAAGCACCATTAGCAGAAACATTAAAAAAATAATAAACAGAGCTAGACATGTCAGATAACACTAACAATCACGATGATCACGGGCATCACCATAAAGAGACATTTGTAACCAAATACATCTTTAGTCAAGATCATAAAATGATTTCTAAGCAATATCTAATTACAGGATTGTTTATGGGATTTATTGGTATAGCTATGTCATTGCTTTTTAGATTGCAATTAGCTTGGCCTGATCACCAATTTACAGTTTACGAAATATTTTTAGGGAAATGGGCAGAAAACGGAGTAATGGATCCTAATGTTTACCTTGCTTTGGTGACTATTCATGGGACTATTATGGTGTTTTTTGTATTGACCGCTGGTTTGAGTGGTACTTTTAGTAACCTTTTAATTCCATTGCAAATTGGAGCTCGTGATATGGCATCAGGATTTCTTAATATGGTGTCTTATTGGTTGTTTTTCTTATCTAGTGTAATAATGATTCTTTCTTTATTTGTAGAAGCTGGACCAGCTTCTGCAGGTTGGACTATTTATCCGCCATTAAGTGCATTGCCACAAGCAATGCCTGGTTCTGGAGCAGGAATGACATTATGGTTGGTTTCAATGGCTATATTTATTGCATCTTCATTACTTGGATCTTTAAATTATATTGTTACAGTAATCAATTTACGAACTAAAGGAATGTCTATGACTAGACTTCCACTTACTATCTGGGCATTTTTTGTAACAGCTATCATTGGTGTTGTATCTTTTCCAGTATTGTTATCTGCGGCTTTAATGCTAATAATGGATAGGAGTTTTGGAACATCTTTCTTTTTATCTGATATATATATTGCTGGTGAAGTATTACATAATCAAGGAGGGTCGCCTGTTTTATTTGAACACTTATTCTGGTTCCTAGGTCACCCTGAAGTTTATATTGTGATATTACCTGCTATGGGTCTGGTTTCAGAAATTATGGCAACCAATTCTCGTAAACCAATATTTGGTTATAGGGCAATGATTGCTTCGATTTTAGCAATTGCGTTTCTTTCTACTATAGTATGGGGTCACCATATGTTTATTACTGGAATGAATCCATTTTTAGGATCGGTATTTACTTTTACCACCTTATTAATTGCAATTCCATCTGCAGTAAAAGCATTTAACTGGATAACCACCTTATGGAGGGGTAATCTTAAAATGAATACTGGAATGTTATTTTCTATAGGTTTTGTTTCTACATTTATTAGTGGAGGATTAACAGGATTAATATTAGGAGATAGTGCTTTAGATATTAACGTTCATGATACCATGTTTGTGGTTGCTCACTTTCACTTAGTGATGGGTATTTCTGCTCTTTATGGTCTTTTTGCTGGTGTTTATCATTGGTTCCCAAAAATGTTTGAAGGTAAAATGCTAAATAAGAAACTAGGATATATTCACTTCTGGATGACAGCAATAGGTGCTTATGGAGTATTCTTCCCAATGCATTTTACAGGAATGGCGGGATTACCTAGACGTTATTATACCAATACTAATTTTCCATACTTTGATGATTTAACAGATATTAATGTTGTGATCACATTATTTGCATTCTTTGCAGCTGCAGGACAATTAGTGTTTTTATATAATTTTATTAATTCTATGTTCTTTGGTAAAGTAGGTTCTAAAAACCCTTGGAATGCTACCACTTTAGAATGGACAGCAGAAGTAAAGCATATCCACGGTAACTGGGATGGACCAATTCCTGAAGTACACCGTTGGTCTTATGATTATAGTAAAATGAATAAAGATGATAGTGATTATGTAATTGCTGGGCAAGATTATGTTCCACAACACATTCCTCTTCAGGATAACGAAGAAGAACTCTCTCATTAATAAATTATAAAAATTATAAAAAAGCCTTTTCTGAATAAGAAAAGGCTTTTTTTATTTTTATCAATAAGGCTTAGCTAACGATTCGTATATTTGATTTATGAATGAAAATCTTGATCCTACCGATATTAATTATACTCCCGAAGAACAAGAAGTAGAAAACGTTTTACGCCCATTAACTTTTGATGATTTTTCTGGGCAAGATCAAGTACTCGAAAATTTAAAAATATTTGTTGAAGCTGCTAATTTAAGAAGCGAAGCATTAGATCATACTTTGTTTCATGGTCCGCCAGGTTTAGGGAAAACGACATTAGCACATATTCTTGCAAATGAATTAGAAGTAGGAGTTAAAGTTACTTCTGGACCTGTGTTAGATAAGCCTGGAGATCTTGCAGGATTGTTAACGAATCTTGAAGAGCGTGATGTGCTTTTTATAGATGAAATCCATAGATTAAGTCCGATTGTAGAAGAATACCTTTATTCTGCAATGGAAGATTATAAAATTGATATTATGATTGAATCTGGACCCAACGCTCGTTCGGTACAGATTAATTTAAATCCATTTACATTAGTAGGAGCAACTACTCGCTCAGGATTACTTACTGCTCCTATGCGTGCTCGATTTGGTATTTCTTCACGCTTACAATATTATAATACCGAAATACTTACCACTATTGTACAACGTAGTGCATCCATATTAAATGTACCCATAAGTATGGAAGCTGCTATAGAAATTGCTGGAAGAAGTAGAGGAACTCCTCGTATTGCGAATGCATTATTAAGAAGAGTTAGAGATTTTGCTCAAATAAAAGGGGATGGGAAAATAGATATTAAAATTTCAAGATATGCGCTAAAAGCATTAAATGTAGATGCTCATGGATTAGATGAAATGGATAATAAAATATTAAGTACTATTATTGATAAATTTAAAGGAGGTCCAGTTGGCGTTTCTACTATTGCTACTGCTGTTAGCGAAAGTGTTGAAACCATAGAAGAAGTATATGAACCTTTTTTAATACAACAGGGATTTATTATGAGAACTCCTCGTGGAAGAGAAGTTACCGAAGCCGCATATAAACATTTAGGAAAAACAAAAGGCCCAACTCAAGGGGGATTGTTTTAGAAAATTGATCTCTTAATTTAAGTGACTTCAAAAGCCAATTACACAAAGATTATAAAAGCAGAAGCAAAACGCCTCGGATTTTTATCCTGTGGAATAAGTAAAGCTGCATTTTTAGAAGAAGAGGCACCTCGTTTAGAATCTTGGTTAACAAAAAACATGCATGGCGAAATGGCCTATATGGAGAATCATTTCGATAAGCGATTAGATCCAACCATTTTAGTTCCAGATTCAAAAAGTGTAATTTCATTATTACTAAATTATTTTCCTGAAAAAAAACAAAGAGAAGATTCGTATAAAATCTCGAAATATGCCTACGGAACAGATTATCACTTTGTAATTAAAGATAAGCTTAAAAGCTTGTTTCATTTTATACATGAAGAAATAGGGGACGTATCTGGAAGGGTTTTTGTTGATTCTGCTCCAGTTTTAGATAAGGCTTGGGCTGCAAAGAGTGGCTTGGGCTGGATAGGAAAGCATAGCAATCTAATAACAAAAGATACAGGCTCATTTTATTTTATTGCAGAGCTTATAATTGATTTAGAGTTGGAATCCGATTTTGCAACGACTGATCATTGTGGAACTTGTACTGCTTGTATAGATGCTTGCCCAACTCAGGCAATTGTTGATCCTTATGTGGTAGATGGTAGTAAATGTATTTCGTATTTTACAATCGAGTTAAAAAACGAAATCCCAACAAATATAAATGGACAATTTGACGATTGGATGTTTGGTTGTGATATCTGTCAAGATGTATGTCCTTGGAATCGTTTTAGTAAATCTCATAAGGAGCCATTATTTAATGCAAACCCATTATTGCTTTCTCATTCAAAAAAAGATTGGGAAGAACTCACCGAAGAAGTTTTTCAGAATATATTTAAAAAAAGCCCAATAAAACGAACAAAATATTTAGGGCTTATTAGGAATATAGACTTTCTTAAAAATAGTAATAAAGAGGGTTAAGTCTTATTCTTCACCCTTTCTTACGTAACTTTGCGAATCACTTTAATGAGTAATTAATTCTTCAATAATTATGAGCAAACAAAGTAAACGTCGAGAAGCCCTTATTTATCATGCAAAACCAAAACCTGGAAAAATAGAGGTTGTTCCTACTAAAAAATATGCTACTCAGAGAGATCTTTCTTTGGCATATTCTCCTGGTGTTGCAGAACCTTGTTTGGAAATAGAAAAGGATGTAAACAATGCATATAAATATACCAATAAAGGTAATTTGGTAGCTGTTATATCTAACGGAACGGCAGTTTTAGGTCTAGGAAATATTGGTCCAGAAGCTTCTAAACCCGTAATGGAAGGGAAAGGATTATTATTTAAAATATTTGCAGATATAGATGTTTTTGATATTGAAGTGGATACGCAAGATATGGATGCTTTTATTGAAACGGTAAAGAATATTGCACCCACTTTTGGAGGAATTAATTTAGAAGATATAAAAGCTCCTGAAGCATTTGAGATTGAAACTAGATTGAAAGAAGAACTAGACATTCCTGTAATGCATGACGACCAACATGGAACAGCAATTATTTCGGCCGCTGCTTTATTAAATGCTGTAGAAATTGCAGAGAAGAAAATGGAAGAGGTATATATCGTGATTAGCGGTGCAGGTGCTGCAGCTACTTCATGTACTAAATTGTATAAGTCTTTTGGGGTTAGAGCAGAGAACATTGTGATGTTAGATAGTAAGGGGGTAATTAGAAAAGACAGAGAAGACCTTAGTATTGAAAAATCTGAATTCGCCACTTCTAAGGATGTTTATACATTAGAAGACGCTATTAAAAATGCCGATGTATTTGTTGGTTTGTCAATAGCAGATATTTTAACTCCTGAGATGTTAAAATGTATGAACAAGAATCCAATTGTTTTTGCATTGGCAAATCCAAATCCTGAAATTAATTATAACCTTGCTATAAAAACAAGAGATGATATCATTATGGCAACTGGTAGAAGTGATCATCCTAACCAAGTAAATAATGTGTTGGGGTTTCCTTTTATTTTTAGAGGAGCTTTAGATGTAAGAGCTACAAAAATAAATGAAGCGATGAAAATAGCTTCGGTTAAAGCTTTGGCAGCTTTAGCAAAAGAAAATGTTCCAGAACAAGTAAATATCGCTTATGGCGAAACAAAATTAAACTTCGGAAGAGATTATATAATCCCAAAACCTTTTGACCCAAGACTTATTGGGACAATTCCTGTAGCAGTAGCTAAAGCTGCTGTAGAAAGTGGAGTTGCTAAAGAACCAATTACCGATTGGGAAGCATATGAAGAAGAGTTGTTTGATAGAATGGGTAATGATAATAAAATATTACGCCTCTTGCACAACCTTGCAAAATCGAATCCTAAAAAAATTGTTTTTGCTGAAGCGGATCATTTAGATGTTTTAAAAGCTGCTCAAATTGTTTTAGAAGAAGGAATTGGAATACCAATTTTATTGGGAAGAAAAGAAATTATTCTTGAGCTAATGAAAGAAATCGAATTTGAGGAAGATGTCGAAATTATAGACCCTAAAAGCGATGAACAATTAGATAAATTAAATGAGTACGCAAAAATATATTGGACAAATAGACACAGAAAAGGAGTGACCCTTTATGCTGCGCAAAAGCTAATGCGGGAGCGAAACTATTTTGCTTCTATGATGGTGAATGAAGGAGATGCAGATGCGATGATTTCTGGTTATTCTAGATCTTACTCAGTGGTTATAAGGCCAGTACTAGAAACTATTGGAAAATTTGAAGGAGTTAATAGAGTAGCAACTACTAACCTGATGCTTACTAAAAAAGGTCCTTTGTTTTTATCAGATACTTCTATAAATATCGATCCCACTGCAAAAGAATTGGCTAACATTGCTCAAATGACAAATTATACCATTAAGATGTTTGGTATTAAACCAGTAATCGCAATGATTTCGTATGCAAATTTTGGATCTTCAAAACACCCACAGGCAAGAAAGGTAAAACAAGCAGTTGAATATTTGCATAAGGTTTCTCCAGACACTATTGTGGATGGTGAGCTTCAAACGGACTTTGCGTTAAATTCCAAATTGCTTAAAAAAACATTTCCTTTTTCAAAACTTGCTGGAAAAAAAGTAAACGCATTGATTTTCCCGAATTTAGATTCTGCAAATAGTAATTATAAATTATTAAAAGAAATGGATGGAGTAGAGTCTATAGGTCCAATTATGTTGGGAATGAAAAAAGCTGTTCATATCCTTCAATTAGGTGCAAGTGTTGAAGAAATGGTAAATATAGCTGCAGTTGCGGTTGTTGATGCACAACAAAAAGAGTCTCAAGAAAATGAACTTCAGAAAGGAATTTAAGAAAGAGATTTTTTAGCTTTTTTGAAGATGTCGATGCAAATAATTATATTATATTTGAAACATCAACCTTAAATAGCCAATGATAACCCATTTACAGGGAAGATTAATTGAAAAAAACCCAACAAATATAGTTATAGACTGTAATGGTGTTGGGTATTATATTAATATATCATTGCATACATATTCACAGCTTTCAACCGAAGAACAAGTAAAACTGTTTACTCATTTGCAAGTTCGAGAAGATTCGCATACTTTATATGGGTTTTCTAGTATAGTAGAGCGCGAAATATTTAGGTTGTTAATTTCAGTTTCTGGAGTTGGGGCAAGTATAGCTAGAACCATGTTATCTTCGTTATCTCCAGAGCAAGTAATGGAAGCTATTGCACAAAATGATTTAGCAACCATACAATCGGTAAAAGGGATTGGGTCTAAAACAGCACAAAGAGTGGTTTTAGATTTAAAAGATAAAATATTAAAAGTTTACGGCTTAGATGATGTTTCAATAGTTTCAAGCAATACTAATAAAAATGAAGCGTTATCAGCTTTAGAAACATTAGGTTTTGCTAGAAAACAAGCTGAAAAGGTTTGCAGTGCAATTGTACAGCAAGACCCAGAAGCGTCCGTTGAAACGATCATCAAATTAGCTTTAAAAAAACTATAACAATTGGGCTTAAAAAATTACGAATTAAAGAATAATGGATTTAGACTTTTATTAGTTTTAGCTATTACAATAAGCAGTTTTTCAACTGGATATTCACAAGACACAACAAGTACTGGTTATTCCGTAGGGCGGATGGACTTGCCAGATCCAACTAGCATAGAAGATTTATATACCTACGATGCAATAACAGATCGTTATATTTATTCTAAAATAGTAGGAGATTTCACGATATCATATCCTTTAATCCTTACACAAGAAGAGTATCAAGCATTGATTCTAAAGGAACAAATGAAAAGTTACTTTAAGGATAAGATTGATGCAACTGATGGTAGAAAGGAAAATTCTGAAGAGCTTCAAAAAAATCTTATTCCTGCATTTTATGTAAATTCTGGATTCTTTGAATCTGTTTTTGGTGGAAACACTATAGAGATTATTCCGCAAGGTAGCGTTGAGATTGATTTGGGTTTATTATTTACCAAACAAGATAATCCAGCATTTTCACCTCGAAATAGGAAAAATTTATCTTTTGATTTTGACCAGAGAATTAGTTTAAGTTTGGTTGGTAAAGTTGGAGAACGATTACAAATTACAGCAAATTACGATACACAATCTACATTTGATTTTCAGAATCAAATAAAATTAGAATACACACCAACTGAAGATGATATAATTCGAAAAATTGAAGTTGGTAATGTGAGCATGCCTTTAAACAGTTCTTTAATGCAAGGAGCGCAAGATTTGTTTGGTGTAAAAACAGAACTTCAATTTGGAAAAACAAGTATAACTGGAGTCTTTTCAGAGCAAAAATCGGAAACAAGAACAGTAGTCGCAGAAGGTGGGGCAACGGTTAATGACTTTGAAATATTTGCATTAGAATACGATGAAAATCGCCACTTTTTCTTATCTCATTATTTTAGAGATAACTATGATAAAGTGCTTACGCAATATCCATTTATTAATACAAATGTACAGATTACAAGATCAGAAATTTGGATTACTAATACCACAAATAGAACAGACAATGTTAGAAACATTGTTGCAATACAGGACATAGGAGAATCTAACCCAGAAAATATTGGTTTGCCTTTTCCTCCAGGAGGATTTATAAATGTAGCTAGTGGCGCATATCCAAGTAACTCAAATAACGATTTTAATCCTTTAGGGATTGATGGGTCTGAAGCTTCGGTTTTAACACCTGCTATTCGTGATATAGCAACTGTAGAAGCTGGTTTTGGTGGATTGGACGTAAGAGATGGTTTGGATTATGTAACTTTAGAAAATGCTAGAAAACTAGGATTTAATGAATACCAAATTGATACCCAATTAGGATATATATCATTGAACCAACGATTAAATAATGATGAAGTATTAGCTGTTGCTTTTCAATTTACTGTAAATGGAGAAGTTTATCAAGTTGGTGAATTTTCTAGTGATGGTGTAGAAGCAACAGGTGGAACAATAGAAAATGAGGGAGAAGGAGACCCTATAGAAGGAGTTTCGCAAAATTTAGTGGTTAAGTTATTAAAAAGTAATATTACAAATGTAGAGGAGCCAATTTGGGATATTATGATGAAAAATATCTACCCACTTGGTGCTTTTCAATTAGAGCAAGAAGGGTTTAATTTAAATATATTATATACAGACCCATCTCCTCAAAATTTTATTACATCGGTAGATCCAATTAATGATCCTTTGCCAGAAAATGTGGACAATACCCCATTATTAAGAGTTTTTAATTTAGACCGTTTAAATTTTAATGGAGACCCTCAACAAGGTGGTGATGGTTTCTTTGATTTTCTTCCAGGAATTACTGTAGATACACAAAACGGGAGAATAATATTTACAAATCTTGAGCCTTTTGGATCTCATTTATTTAAGGCTTTAGATAATGATCCAAATGGTGGTTCTGAAGATTATGAGATACCAAATACTTATAATGCCAATCAGGATAAATATGTATTTAGATCTCTTTATACCGAAACAAAAACACAAGCGGAACAAGAGCAAAGTGATAAAAATAAATTTCAATTAAAAGGAACCTATAAATCCACTGGTTCAGATGGAATCCCTATTGGTGCTTTTAACATACCTCAAGGATCTGTTTCTGTAACCGCAGGGGGAAGACTCTTGGTAGAAGGTGTTGATTATACTGTAAACTATCAATTAGGAAGAGTGCAAATTTTAGACCCTTCCTTGTTAAGTTCAAATATACCTATTCAGATTACCACTGAAAATAATGCATTATTTGGGCAACAAACAAAACGATTTACCGGTATAAATGTAGAACACTTTTTTAGTGATAAACTTCAGGTAGGTGGGACTTATTTAAATCTAAATGAGCGTCCATTAACTCAAAAATCTTCCTTTGATTCGGAACCTATCAATAATACTATGTTAGGCTTTAATGTAAATTATTCTACCGGTATTCCTGCATTAACAAGATTGGTTAATAAACTACCAAATATTGATACCGATGTAGAATCTAACATATCACTGCGTGGAGAATTTGCCTATTTGTTGCCAGGAGCACCTAAAGTTTCCGATCTAAATGGGAAAACGACTTCTTATGTAGATGATTTTGAAGCTGCACAAACAAGAACAGATATTAGAGCACCTTTAACATGGTTTCTATCCAGTACACCTGTCGGGCTTGGAGGAGAATTAGGAAACAATGATTTGGCATATAATTACAATAGAGCAAAATTATCTTGGTATACTATTGACCCTGTTTTTTATAGCTCTCAGCGACCAGACGGGATTACAGTAGATGATATCTCTTCCCCTTTTACACGTCGTGTTTTTAGAGATGAGATATTTCCAAATCAAGATATTATAGAGGGTCAAACACAAGCATTATTTACATTAGATTTAGCATTTTCCCCTACAGAACGTGGACAATATAATTTTAATCCAGAAACAAATGGAGGAAATGAATTGCCAGATCCAATAGAAAGATTTGGTGGAATTACAAGACAATTAACTACTACAGATTTTGAACGCTCTAATGTGGAGTATATCGAGTTTTGGTTAATGGATCCATTTATTTATGAAGAAACGTCAGGTTCTAATGGTGGGGTAATTAACTTTAACCTTGGAAATATTTCAGAGGATGTTTTAAAGGATGGAAGAAAGCAGTACGAAAATGGATTGCCAAATGATGGGGGAACAGATAATACAATCCCCACATCTTATGGTAAAGTTCCAACCAATCAATCCCTAGTATATTCATTTGATACTGAAGGAGAAGAACGAATCAATCAGGATATTGGTTATGATGGTAATAACGATTTTGAAGAAGGGCAATTGTTTCCAGCTTTTGCAGGATTAGAAGATCCAGCTGAAGATAATTACCAATATTTTTTACAAGCAGAAGGAAATATTGTTCAACGATATAGGAAATATAATGGGACACAGGGTAATTCCCCCGTGGCAGTAGGAAATACCGATAGAGGTTCCACTTCTGTGCCCGATGTAGAAGATATTAACCGTGATAATACTATGAATACGGTAGATAGTTATTTTGAATACAATGTCGATATTTTTCCAGGAATGAATATTGATAATAGCGATTACATTACCGATGTAAAAGAGGTGAATGTAACCGTACAAAATAATGAAGTGATACCTGTTAGATGGGTTCAGTTTAAAGTGCCAATTAGTGAGCCAGATCAAGCTATAAATGGAGCTTCAGATTTTAGATCCATTCGTTTTATGCGAATGTTTATGTCGCAATTTGATCAAAATATGGTATTGCGTTTTGGGACCTTAGATTTGGTAAGAGGAGATTATAGAAGATTTCTTTCTTCTTTAGAAGATGATGGGTCAAATCCAGAATTAGACGATACTTTATTTGAAAACTTAACGGTAAGCATTATAGCCAATGAGAATAGACAACCAATACCTTACGTAATTCCACCAGGTGTTCAAAGGGAAGAGTTAAATAATAATAATAATATTATTCGTCAAGATGAGCAATCTTTATCTTTAAGAGTTTGTGGACTAGAACCAGAAGACGGTAGAGCAGTATACAAGAATTTTAATGTAGATATGCGTCAATATAAGAATCTAGAAATGTTTATTCACAACGAATCTTTTGTGAATGAAACAGGACTTTCTGATGGAGATATGGTTGCTTTTATAAGGTTGGGGAATGATCTTACTCAAAATTATTATGAAGTTCAACTTCCACTAAATCCAACAGCGTTTAGTTCCACTTCAGATGAAGATATTTGGCCTATTGAAAATAGAATGCTTTTGCCCTTTGAGTTATTACAACAAGTAAAGGCTTTAGCTTTAGGAGATCAAAATATTGACCCAACCGAGACTACATTTTATAATCAATCTGAATTAGGAGGAGGCTATACCGGCCCAGAAAACGAATTAAGAATTGGAATAAGAGGAAACCCAAGTTTTGGAAATGTAAGAACCATTATGTTAGGGGTTAAAAACAGCACTAATGGCGATATTTGTGGAGAAACCTGGTTTAACGAACTGCGTATGACAGAATTAGAGAATGAAGGTGGATGGGCTGCAGTAGCTAGTATGGATATGAATTTAGCAGATTTCGCAGATATAAGTGCAACTGGAAGAAAAAACACAGTTGGCTTTGGTTCTATTGAACAAGGTCCTAACCAACGTAGTTTAGAAGATGCGCAAATTTATACGGTAGTATCTAACATGAACTTAGGACAGTTACTACCACCTACTTGGGGAGTGCAATTACCATTTAATTTTGGCTTTTCTGAAGAGTTAATTACTCCAAAATACGATGAAGAATTTCAGGATATTGAGTTAGATACAAGATTAGATGCACAAACAGATTCAGCAAGACGTGATGAAATACAAGAACAATCCGAAGATTATACTAAAAGGAAAAGTATAAATTTTATTGGCGTTAGAAAAGATAGAACTAGTGATGCAAAACCAAAAATATATGATATTGAAAACTTTACCTTTTCCTATTCTTATAATCAAATAGACCATCGTGATTATGAAATTGAAGAATCTTTAGATCAAAATGCTCGATTAGGAGGAACGTATAATTATAATTTCCAATCCAAACCGATAGAACCATTTAAGAAGAACGATTCAATATTTAGAAGCAAATATTGGCAATTTTTAAAAGACTTAAATTTTAATTATTTACCTACAAACATATCTGTTGGTTCTAATTATGTACGACAGTATAATGAGCAAAAGTTTAGAGAATTAAATTTAGATGATAATAGCATTGGAGTACCAACCTTATACCAACGTAATTTCTTATTTGATTGGCAGTATACCATAAATTATAATTTAACTAAGTCGCTTCGATTTAACTTTACATCTTCTAATAATCGTACCGTTAAAAATTACATAGAACCCAGTGGTCTTGTAGATAATTCAATTGGAATTTGGGATGGATTCTTTGATGTAGGAGATCCTAATCGACACTTTCAGTCATTACAATTAAATTACGATATACCCTTTGATAAAGTGCCTTTCCTGAAATTTATTAGGGCAACCTATTCTTATACGGGAGATTTTCAATGGCAAAAAAGCAGTGATTTATTTACTGAAATCGAAATCGATTTAGATAATGGAACTTCTCAAGTATACAATTTGGGTAATTCAGTTCAAAATGCAAATACACATCGTATCAATTCTAATTTCGATATGAAAAACTTTTACCGCTATATTGGTCTTACTAAAAAAACGGTAAAGAATAGTTCTAATTCTAGTAATTCTAAAATAAGTGGTGCAGATCTTAAATCAGGAATAAGAAGTAATGACACTTCAAATAGTGATGGTAGTGAAGGAGATGCAGAGCCAAAATTAAGTGCAGGTGATAAGGGACTTAATGTGCTTATTGATATAGTTACTATGGTAAAAAAAGTTCAGATAAACTACCAAGAGAACAATGGAAGTTTCATACCTGGATATACGCCATCTGTTGGTTTTATTGGAACATTAAAGCCTACTGCAGGATATACTTTTGGAAGTCAAGCAGATGTAAGAGAATTAGCTGCACGTAATGGCTGGTTAACTATTTATCCAGAATTTAACGAACAGTATACTGAAGTAGAATCTTCACAATTAGATTATAATGCTGGTATCGAGATAATTAAAGGATTAAAAATAGACATAACAGGAAGTAGAATTTATGCTGAGAGTTATTCTGAAAATTATATTGTAGAAAATGGATTGTATAGATCCTTAACTCCAAATTCATTTGGAAACTTCAATATTTCTACCGTAATGATTAAGACGGCATTTAGTGCTAGTGATGAAACTAATTCATCAGCATTTAACGAATTTAGAGATAATAGGATTGTCATAGCTAATAGGCTAGCTGAAGAATTTTATGGAACAGCAGATTTTCCAACAGATCCTGAAACAGGTTACCCTGTAGGGTTTGGTAAAACTCATCAAGATGTATTATTACCAGCATTTTTATCTGCATATAAAGGCTCGGATGCTTCTAGTGAAAGTACAAGTATATTTAGGGATATGCCAATTCCAAACTGGGATCTTAAATACACTGGATTAATGAGAATTAATTGGTTTAAGAAAATGTTTAAAAGGTTTTCAATACAACATGGATATAGATCTGGGTATACTGTAAATCAATTTCAAACCAATTTAGATTACGATGCTGATAACCCTGAGGATGTAGATCAATCAGGAAATTATAAAACAGAAGTAATTTTATCTAATGTTAATCTTACGGAACAATTTTCACCATTAATTCGATTGGATTTTGAAATGAAAAATTCAGTTAATATTCTTTTTGAATTGAGAAAAGACAGAGCGCTATCTCTTAGTTTTGCCAACAATATTTTGACAGAAATTAAAGGAGATGAAATAATAATTGGTGCTGGTTATAGAGTTAAAGACTTAAGAATAGGAACTAATTTTGGGGGAAAAAAGAGAATCTTAAAAAGTGATTTAAACTTTAAATTAGATTTATCTAGAAGAGATAATAAAACGATAATTCGTTATTTAGATATAGATAATAATCAAACCACGGCAGGGCAAACTATATATGGGGCTCAGTTATCTGTAGATTATGCACTAAGTAAAAGCCTAACGGCATTGTTTTATTACGATCACACATTTTCGGAATATGCTATTTCAACAGCATTTCCACAAACAACAATTAGAACAGGATTTACCCTGCGCTATAATTTTGGAAACTAATTTAATAACCCTTTTTATTTATAATATTATGAATGTACCGTCAAACTTAAAATACACTAAAGATCACGAATGGATTAGTATAGATGGAGATATTGCAACAATAGGAATAACTGACTTTGCTCAAGGAGAGCTAGGCGATATTGTTTATGTTGAAGTAGAAACTTTAGATGAGACATTGGACAAAGAGGAGATATTTGGAACTGTAGAAGCTGTTAAAACGGTTTCCGATCTATTTTTACCACTTTCAGGAGAGATTGTCGAGTTTAATGATAGTCTTGAAACGGAACCTGAAAAAGTAAATTCTGATCCATACGGGGATGGCTGGATGATTAAACTTAGAATGACTAATACCGAGGAAATAGAGCAATTACTTGATGACGGAGCTTATAAAGAAATTATTGGGGCTTAATACCCTTTTATCAATTGGCTTAGTTTACACGCTTTTTATAACAACAGCTTTTGTATTACCAGCTAGTGAAATTCCAAAAGTCCAATTTGTTCATATTAATGACAAAGTAGTCCATGTTTTAATACACTTTATTTTGTCGTTTATTTGGATGACTTATTTTTTTATTTTTAATAAAAGAAAAATAAATTATAAAAATATATTGATTATCATATTGTTATGTGTTTTTTACGGCATAATAATTGAGATTATACAACAACTGTTAATAGCATCAAGACACGCCGATATATTTGATATTTTGGCTAATACCTGTCTCTTATACACATCTCCGAGCCCACGAGACCGTACTAGATC